>Ga0247834_1007374_pt1 | contig 11739 bp, 12 predicted proteins | sample LaCruzMarch2015__8_FD_187118 | JGI IMG/M metagenome (GOLD analysis project Ga0247834, IMG submission 187118) | Freshwater microbial communities from meromictic Lake La Cruz, Castile-La Mancha, Spain - LaCruzMarch2015_12m | ecosystem: Environmental > Aquatic > Freshwater > Lake | place: Spain... | reverse complement strand
GCCTTCCCAGCCGAGGCTGGCCCCAGGCGTGGCAGCACCTCCTTCTGGTAAAATGAATAAAGCATGCCGCCAAAGCTGGCAAAGCCTGCAAGCATGAGCACCACCACGAGGATGAAAAGCCGTAGCGCTGCGAATGAGCGCTGTTCATTGGCGAAAACACGGACACTTGGGTTGATCTCTGGCGATCCGGTAGGCAGCCCCAGGACTTCGGCTTTGTCGCCGGGTGGCAGTTGACCGCTCTCTGCCTGCTCGGGTGAAGCTGTGAGCCATTTGCCGTGTCGGCGGTAGAGGGTCAGTTGCTCGTCCTCTGGCTGCAGGGGAGGGGCAGCGGAAACGTCTATGATTTCAATGGCCATGTGCGGGCGAAGTATGGAAGAAAGGAGGGGGCTTGCCAGGATTTTTCCGAGCAATGAACGGCCCTTCGGTTATCGTGCTCACCAGTTTTCTTCGCGTGTCCACCGTGTCTTTCCAGCAGATCAAACGTCAGCCCTGGCTTCTTGCCTGGGCACTCGTGGGTTTGGCCATGCTGCTGCTCTTTGGCCTGTGGCCCTACCAACACTGGGCCTACTCGGATCGGCTCAGTGTGTTGGGTGGCTGGTTGCGGACGGTGGGTGAGAATGATGAGTGGGTCTTCTGCCCGCTGGTGCCGCTGGTCAGTGGTTGGTTGGCCTGGGCGCGGCGTGAGGAGCTGCGCCGTCTGCCGTTGCAGCCGCAATGGCTGGGTCTGGGCGTACTGGTGACCGCGCTGTTTTGCTACTGGGTGGGGCACCGCGCCGACACGGGCTATCCCGGCTTCGCGGCGTTTCAGCTCATCGTGGCGGCTTTCATCCTGCTGCTCGCGGGCGGGCGCTGGCTCCGGGTGCTCTTTTTCCCCTGGCTGTTCCTGGTCTTCATGTGGCCGGCGTTTCCGCTGGAGGATCAACTGGCTCTGCCGCTGCGGCTGATGACGGCCAATTTGTCGGCGAAGATCCTGAACGGCATCGGCATCGACACGCTGCGCGAGGGCACGGGCTTGCTGTCAGCGGCGAATGCAGGCAGCGGGCTGGCGCAGGGGCAGTTGTTCAAGCTGGATGTCGATGACCCATGCAGCGGCATCCGCTCGCTCTATTCACTGATGATGTTGGCCGCGCTCTATGGCTACCTGTTCCTGCGCGGCGTCTGGCCACGGCTGGTGCTGTTTACCTGCGCCATCCCGCTCGCCATTCTGGGCAATCTCGTCCGCATGGTGCTGCTGGCCGTGGGCTCGCTCTGGTTCGGCATGGACTTCGCCGTGGGGCGTATGGAGGAGGGGCACATGGTCATCAGCCTCTTCCATGAGCTGGCGGGCTATGCCGTCTTTGCCGTGGCGCTGCTGGGCATGTTCACGATCTCTTCCTTGCTGGAGGACAGCCATTGGAAACGCAGGGCTCGTCAAGTGCCAGCGGATCCATCTCCGATCAATGCAATTGCACCCGCCCTGGGGCCGCATATCAGCGCTGCCTTGGCGCTGTGTGCGATCACCTTGGTCCTGTGCTCATCGTTCTCTAGCCAGCCCGTGCTCAGTGCCGCCGGCGTGTCCATGGACTTGCCGTCCAGTTTGGGCCAAGCGCAGGGCTTGGAGGTGCCCATGACGCAGCGCGAGCGCGGGGGGCTCGCCTCCGACATCACCCTGAGCCGCTACCAATACCTCGCCTCGAACCGCAGCCCGGTGCTCGCCACTGTCGTGCTCAGTGGCGAATCTCGGCGCGGCCTGCACCGGCCCGACGTCTGCCTCCCGGGGCAAGGCTGGGGCATCCTGGACCGCATGGTCGTGCCTGTGCCGCTGCCGGATGATGCCGCGAACGAGGCCATGATGCTGCGTGTCTACCGCGATGTCCCGACCCAGGACGGCACGGTCATGCGCGTGCGGGGCATCAACCTTTTCTGGTATGAGGGCTACGGTGGCGTGCACACCGCCGACTATTACACGCATGTCTTCCTCACCTACTTCGACTCGGTGTTAAAGAACCTGAATCACCGCTGGGCGCTGGTGTCTTTTTTCATTCAACTTCCTGAGTCTCGGACCGGTGAATATGATGGTCTGGAGGAAGCCCAGGCGCTGGAGGAGTTGCGCGAGTTCGTCGGGCAACTCGGTCCCAGGGTATTGAGGCGTTCCACAGGTAGCTGAGAGCGCGACTTGGGTATCACGCACTAGATTTGGGCCTCGGAGTCCGACCTCGGCGTGCAGGACAGCTAGCACGGGCGTTCCACACCTTTTCACATGTTATTCACAGGTTGTTCGCCTCTCGTTGGATACGCTGATCCAAGGATGAGCGGTGTTCACTGTGACGATTACCTTGCAAAACAGATCGCTCGGCTGCGAGCATTCCCATGACGCTGGAACCAAAGTAAATCAAGGCTTCCAGTGTTGTGCGACGATCTTGGCGCACGTGATCACAGGGTAGGTGCAACAAGCGGGATAGCTCAACCTGTCCAAATGGTCACTTCATTGCGCTGTTGCGCATGTCTGCCTGGAGATCGTCTTTCATAGTTATTCACATCCTCTTCCAACAAGTTTAGCCTAGCGGTTTCCCGAAACCTTGCGGTGCCTTGCCCACAAAGAAAACATCGCGGTCCGGTCGCGATCCTGGGTTGTGAATATCCAGCATCACCAGGGCTTCCTCCTCGGTGACAAACCCATGCGTGGTGCCCGGCGGCAGACGCAGGAAGTCGCCCCTCTTAAGCGTGTGGGAAATGCCGTTCAAAACGGCCGTCCCACTGCCGCTGATGACGAAGTAAATCTCCTCCGCAAGCTTGTGGTAACTCACACTCGTGGTGCTGTGCGGTGCGATCCGCACCCGATACGCCGTGCCCGCGCCCTCGTCGGCCACCGGGATCAAGGACTCAATTTGATACGGCCCCAACTGCTGCGGGGCAGAAATGGGGGCGTCTTCCGGAATGTGCAGGATGCGGAGTGGCATGATCACTCCTTGTCGAGAAACGCCCGCATGTCATCCGGCAGCACAGCGTCCCAGGCACCCACCCCTTCCAGCTCCAGATGGGTCGAGTGCAATGCTTGTCGTTTGAGGATGAGCTTTTCCTCCAAAGCGGGCGTCCAGCCCGTCTGCATGAACTCCAGGTAACATGTCTCATCGCGCCCATACATCTTGTCGCCGACAATTGGGAACCCCAGGTGCGACAGATGCACACGCAGCTGATGCATCCGCCCCGTGATCGGCTGGCACACGATCACGGCAAAGCGCTTGCCATTAGCCTTTTCGATGCGCTCCAGAACGCGGAACAACGTGCGGCAAAGCGCGCCGTCAGGGTGCACCGTTTGCCTGATGTGGATGATCGACTCCGCCACCTCGCCCTTGCGCAGGATCGGCCCGTCGAAGTCCAGCGCGTCCCAGTCTGGCCAGCCATGCACGATCGCCACATAGGTCTTGTGAAACTGGCGCGCATGCATCGCCTTGCCAAAGCGGCGCGCCGTCTCCGCATTCTTCGCCACCAGCGTCACCCCACTCGTCTCGCGATCCAGGCGATTGATGATGCTGACTTGCCCGCCAAACTGTAACTCATACGCCAGCAGCCCGCGCAACTCATCGTAGAGGGTCGGGGCCGTGCTCGGCCCATTCGGGTGCACTTTCAGAGGCGCAGGCTTGTCCACCACCAAGTAGTCCTCCGTTTCCGTGATGATGCGGAAGCGTGGGTTGTTGGCGATGACTCCTCTCATGGCGTGGCGCGCGCCCGTTCCGCCTTCTCGGGAGCTTTGCAAGCCCGCGTTGGAGTTCGGTTCTCCACGCCCGCAACGAAAACGAAGGCTGCACCCGGCTGAACCTAGGTCTGCGGGCCGCACGGATTCTCAGGAAGCGTAGCTTCGAGTTCCACTCGAAGTTAGGGGGAAAAGCGCTTCCGTTTCGGCTCACGCCTTCGAGTGAAACTCGAAGCTACCCTGGTGCCGAGCCCCTAACGTTCCGGAAGCGCCTCCGAGTTTTCGGAATGACCCTCGGAACATCCCGGAAGCCACGGCTACTTTTCGCAATGCTTTTCTGGCAAGCCCGGTGGCAGGTGCGGACGGATAGGGCTTTCGGGGGCACCTCAGGCCAGGGCAATGACGGGTTCTGCAACGGGTGCTCTTCCTGCCTCCTCACCCTCGAAAAGAGTAGCAGAGAGCTTCAACTGAGATCATGTTTGGCGACCTATTAGCTCTTCTAATGTGTAATGTAGATCGGGGACATCCTGTGCCTGGGCGGTGCAATTTTTATTCTGTAAAAGTGGCAATCAGGGTTGGGATGGTTCGGCGGGGTTCATGTTGAGGTAAATTTTGCCGTCGCTCCGCTCGCAGAGCAGTGCTGAGACGAGGCGCAGCAGCGAGGCTTCGTTGGGGAAGAGGGCGGCGACACGCGTGCGGCGTTTGAGTTCCTGGTTTACGCGCTCGAAGTGATTACTGGTGCGCATCCGCCGGTGATGGGCTGCTGGCAGGGCATAGACAGCGAAGCCTTGCGGAAGATTGTGCTCCATCCAGGCGGCGAGTTTTGGGGCGCTTTTGGCATAAAAGTTGACCCGCTCTTTGAGCCGTGCTTGCGCTGATGTGAGGTCAGGCGAGGTGAAGATGGAGCGGATGCTTTCGGCGACCTCAGTGCGTATTTCCTGACGTGGCACGTAGGATTGAGCGTTTTGCTGGAGATGGAACTGACAACGTTGCCAAGGCACGGCGGGAAGGACCGCCTGGCGTGCGGCGGCCATGCCTGGATGGGCGTCGCTGACAATGAACTGGGTGCCGCACAGGCCGCGTGTGACGAGCGAAGAGAAGAAGTCGCGCCAGTGCCCTTCTGCCTCGCTAAGCGCGACGCTGACGCCGAGGATGGTGCGCTTGCCATCCATGCCGATGGCGATGAGCACCGCGCAGTCCACCAGCAGGCCGCCATGACGCACCTTTTCGTAACGGGCATCAAAGATGAGGTAAGGACAGGCACCCAGCGGGCGGTCGCGCCAGAGTTGGAGTTCGACATCTAGCTTGGCGGCGCAGGCGCTCACCTGCGAGGAACTGACTTGATGGCCGCAGACTTCCTCGACGATCTTGGAGGCTTTGCGCGTCGAGACACCCTGCACATACATCTCGGCCATGGCCAAAGTGAGTGCTTGCTCGCTGCGCACGCCACGCTCCAGCGTAGTGGGATAGAAGTCGACGCGGTCACGCACCTGTGGGATGGGCAACTCCACCTGGCCTATGCGGGTGGTGAGGGTTTTAGGCTTGAAGCCATTGGCATGGCCGAGCCGCCCCTCGCAACGCTCATAGGCGCTCATGGGGCTGGGCTTGGAGCAGGGCAGAGCGTTCCTGGTGCATGGCTTCGTTGAGCAGGATGCGGAAGCATTCGGCGAGATTGGTGGAACCTTGAGAGGTGAGGAGTTGCAAAACGGTGTTGAGCAGATCAGGATCGCTGTGGTGGGTCATATGTGAGTTTGGGTTGGATGTGTTTGGCTACACCCCGACACAGACCACGCTGGCCCAACCCTCGCCACCGCGCGCTGCACGCCCCTTTGGGGGCCGCTGCGTTCGGCATCGCTGTGCTCGCCTCACTCCGTCACCAGATTCAAAATTCACGCCAGCAGCCATTGCGCGCGGAACGCATTTTGATCTGCTGCTTTGCGATACCACTGCACAGCTTGAAAGACATCTTTGCCTACCCCTTCCCCGGCTTGATAACTCTCGCCGACATAAAGCTGCGCCGAAGCTTCTCATCTTTCGGCTCTCACCAGCCAGCCCCTGAAATCTTCAGCGTAAACGGGTGAGGTGGCGACATTAAGTAACGCTACGGCTAAATGTAACCCCTCACGAATAGCCCATCTGATCCCTTGGCAGTTAAGCAAGCAAACTCGTCACGGGGAAAGAGCGGCTTATGATTCGATTGGAACGAGACTCCTGGAAAGTAGGCACACCTTCCAAGCCAGCACTTGCCGCACCCCACGGCATCGCTTCTGTGCCCGTTCGACCCTCTGTTCCCCATGCCCGAAGAAAACGTCCTCTCCGTCTCGCAGCTCACGCGGCAGATTCGTGCGTTGCTGGAGGGCGAGATCGGGCAGGTTTGGGTGGAGGGCGAGATTAGCAATCACCGGCTGCAATCCTCGGGCCATCAATACTTCACGCTGAAGGATGCGGGGGCGCAGTTGTCCTGTGTCATGTTTCGTGGGGCGGCCATGCGCAGCAGTGTGAAGCTGATGGATGGGGCGCAGGTGCAGGTCTTTGGCGAACTCAGTGTCTATGAACCGCGCGGCCAGTATCAGATGGTCGTCAAGATGGTCCAAGGCAAAGGCCTGGGCGTGCTGCAAGCGAAGTTCGAAGCGCTAAAGCGCAGGCTCTACGACGAGGGCCTGTTCGACGAGGAGCACAAGCAGCCGATACCCAAGTTCCCCCGCGTCATCGCGCTCGTCACGTCGCCCACTGGCGCAGCGATTCGCGACATGCTGAACATTCTCACCCGCCGTGCGCCCTGGGTGCGGGTGCTGGTCTTTCCCGTGCGCGTTCAGGGCAGCGGTGCTGAAGTGGAAATCGCCCGTGCCATCGACGCGCTGAATCGCGCGGAAGACCTCGGCTTGCCGAAGCCGGACACGATCATCGTGGGCCGTGGTGGCGGCAGCTTGGAAGACCTGTGGAACTTCAATGAGGAAGTCGTGGCCCGCGCCATCTTCGCGTCCGTGATTCCCATCGTGTCTGCTGTCGGGCACGAGATCGATTTCACGATTGCCGACTTCACCGCTGACCTGCGTGCACCCACACCAAGCGCAGCCGCAGAACTCGTGGCACCGGATGGAGCCGAGCTGCGCAGGCACTTCGAGGCTACGCAGCGCACGATGACTTTGCACGTGACCAAAGTGCTGGAGCATCACGCGCAAGTCATCGAACTCACCGCCAAAGGTGCGTTGTTGCGCGAGCCACCGCGCCTGTTATTGGAAGCCGAGCAGTCCTTGGACGATGCGGAAGATCGTTGGAGCAGCTCGGCAAACCAAGCTCTGCGTTCGCTCTCCGACAAGCTGGTCGATATGCAGCAAGTGCTGGCGCGCTATCACCCGGTGAAGGTCGTCGCCGATGCCGGGCATCGGGTGGACATGACCGGCCATCGCTTGAAACAAGCGGCGTCGCTCGGCTTGCGCAGCTTCACCGAACGCGCCGAAGGCCGGAGCCAAATGCTGAAGCTGCTCGGCCCCGAAGGCATCCTCGCCCGGGGCTTCTCCTACACAACGGATGCCAATGGCCGCGTGCTCATGAATGCCGAAGATGTGCAGGCCGGCGAGGCGATCACGACACGATTGGCGAAGGGTTCGGTGCGGAGTGTGGTGAAGGAGTAGCCACGAAAGAGCGCAGAGAGCACAAAATCAGCCCCTTTCCTTTAGTGCTCTTTCGTCGCCAAGGAGCCATTGCCAATCATGAAACCCATCGGTATTCTTTTCTCATGAGCGTCGCTGCCACCCCATCTCTGAAGGACATGCCACGACTGGCGAAGCTTCGCTTGATGGAAGAACTCTGGGATGATCTCTGCCGCAGCCCCGAAGGCGTGGACTCACCCGCTTGGCATGGCGAAGTCCTGGCGGCGAGGGCCGCACGCGTGGCCGACGGAACGGCGAAATTTCGTGCCTGGGAAGAGGTGAAGGGTCGGCTACTCACTCAGAGGGCATGAAGATCCGACTTCTCGATGAGGCCGAGTGCGACCTGGATGAAGGCCGCGATTTCTATGATGGGATTGAATCAGGCCTGGGTGACTACTTCGCCGCATCGCTGGGGTCTGACATTGAATCGCTCAAGCTCTTTGCGGGCATTCATGTGCAGCACTTTAGCTTTCACCGGGTTCTCTCGAACCGATTCCCCTTCGGCATCTACTACCTCGTCGAAGAGGAGTTTATCAGCGTGTATGCGGTGCTGGATTTGAGACGCGATCCAGCATGGATTCGGCAACGGCTTGGGTTTTAGCCACGAAAGAGCACAGAGAGCACAAAGGTAAGCCTCCATCCTTTCATGCTCTCTGTGCTCCTTTGTGGCCAGCTACACCCCCACAATCTCCCCCTGCTCATTCACATCCACACGCTCGGCGGCGGGGACTTTGGGCAGGGCGGGCATGCGCATCATGGTGCCGGTGAGAGCGACGAGGAAGCCGGCACCGTTGGCGACTTCGAAGTCACGCACCGTGATGTTAAATCCTGAGGGGCGGCCTTGCTTGGTCTGATCGTCGGAGAGGGAGTTTTGCGTCTTGGCCATGCACAGCGGCAGCTTGTCGAAGCCTGCGGCGGCGAAGCTGGCGAGGCGCTCCTCTGCGGTGCTGGTGAGCGTGACGGCATCGGCTCCGTAGATCTTGGTGGCCACGGCGTGCAGCTTATCGGGCACAGGCTGCTCGTTTTGATACAGCATGGGCAACGGCTTCGAATCTTGTGCCGCCGCTTGCACGACTAGCTCGGCAAGTTGGGTGGCTCCGGCGCCGCCCTCGCCAAAGACATTGGCCGTGGCGGACTTCACGCCGCGCGCGGCGCAGAAGGCATGAATGGCAGCGAGTTCTTCCGCGCTGTCGTTGGTGAACTGGTTGATGGCCACCAGCACGGGGCGGTCGAACTGTGCAGCGGCATCCAGGTGCGCCGCGAGATTGGCCAAGCCGCGCTCCACGGCGGGGACATCGGTTTGAGTCAGTGCATCCAGCGCGACCCCGCCATGCATCTTCAGCGCGCGTGCCGTGGCGACGATGACGATGGCGGCGGGGGCGAGGCCGCTTTGACGGCACTTGATGTGCATGAATTTTTCACCGCCGAGGTCGAAGGCGAAGCCAGCCTCTGTCACCGTGTAATCGGCATGAGCCAAGGCCATGCGCGTGGCGAGCACGCTGTTGCAGCCGTGCGCGATGTTCGCAAATGGACCGCCATGGACAAAGGCGGGCACGCCTTCCAAGGACTGGACGAGATTGGGCATCAAGGCATCGCGCAACAACGCGACGAGCGCCCCAGTCACCTTGAATTCATGGGCAAAGACCGCGTCGCCATGCGCGTCAAAGCCGACAACCATGCGCTTCAAGCGAGCACGCAAATCGCTCAAAGATTCCGACAGGCAGAGCACGGCCATGACCTCAGACGCAGCGGTGATGTCGAAGCCGCTGGCACGCTCGGTGCCATCTTTGCTGCGCCCGGTGCGGATGGTGCGCAGCGCACGGTCGTTGACATCCAGCACGCGCTTCCACAGCACACGGCTGCTATCGAGACGCGTGGTCTTTTGATACAGCGCATTGTCCACCACGCTGGAGAGCAGGTTGTGCGCGGCGGTGATGGCGTGGAAGTCGCCGGTGAAGTGCAGGTTGATCGACTCGCCCGGTGTGATGCGACTGAGGCCACCGCCCGTGGCTCCGCCTTTTCGACCAAAGACCGGCCCCATGGAAGGCTGCCTCAGAGCGAGGGCCACGCTTTGGCCAATCTGCTTCAAGCCCTGTGACAAGCCGATGGAAACGGTGGTCTTGCCCTCGCCTGCGGGAGTCGGCGTGATGGCAGAGACGAGGATGAGCTTGCCGCGCTGGGGCTTGCCATTCAACGCGCCCAGGCTGATTTTGCACTTGTCGGTGCCAAAGGGCAGCTGGTGTTCCGAGGCAATGCCAAGGGAGGCAGCGAGGTCTGAGATCGAAGTCAGGGAGGCCATGCGCACTCAGCATGGCGAGCACGCTGGCGGTTTGCAACTAAGCCATCACTCGTCATCATGCGCGCCATGAACAGCATGACAGGATTTGGACGGGGCGACGCGGCTGGCGAGGGCGTGACGTGGATGGTCGAGGTGAGCAGCGTGAACCGCAAGCAACTGGAGATGGTGGTCGGCCTATCACGTGAACTGGGCGATCTGGAAGCGAACATCCGCAACGTTGTCACCACTGCCTGTTCGCGTGGTCGTGTGCAGGTGCAGGTTCGCTGTGACAGCGCCGAAGCTTCCGGCTCAGCCTTGAAGCTGAACGAAGAACTGGCGCTGCAATATGCCACCGCTCTGGACCGGCTGAGCGCGACGCTGAAGCTGCCGAATCAGTTTACCCTGGCCGAGGCTGCGCGCTGGCCCGGTCTGCTGGAGCTGGAGCGCAGCGTGCCGGATGCCGAGACCGCCTGGCCACTGATTGAGCGAGCGCTGGCTGCGGCGATGAAGGGCTTCCTGGCCATGCGCGGCACCGAGGGGCTAAATTTGAAGGCTGATATCCAGGCCCGCCTCGCCACGCTGGCCAGCTTGCTGAAGCAAATCGAAGGACGGGCGGGCGACGTGCCGCAGCTGTATCGCAAGGCGCTGCTGCAGCGGCTTCAGGATGCCGGGCTGCCCGTGAATCTGGACGACGAACGCTTAATCAAGGAGATCGCCCTGTTCGCGGAGCGCTGTGACATCAGCGAAGAGATCACTCGGGCACGAAGTCACTTTGGACAGTTCGACAAGTATCTAGCGAGCAGCGACGCCGTGGGCCGCAGCCTGGACTTCCTGACCCAGGAACTTTTCCGCGAATTCAATACGATGGGCAGCAAGGCCAACAACGCCGAGCTAGCGCATCTGGTCGTCGCAGCGAAAGGCGAGATCGAAAAGATGCGAGAGCAGATTCAGAACGTGGAGTGAGCGGCGCTTATCAGCGTGAACCGCTGAGTTTGCTGGTGATGCGCCAGGCGAAGTGCTCGGCGCTGAGCTTCAGGCATTGCAGGCCGTAGATGAGCGCTTTCCTGAAGGGAATGGAGCTGGCGTCCTCCTCGTAGCTCGTCGGGCAAGTCACTTCGCAGGTGCGGCACTGGTAGCGCAGGGCAGCGACGAACATCTGATTGTCGAAGATGAAGTCGTTGCGGAAGGTGTGGAAAGGCACGCGCTGCAGCAGCTCGCGCGAATACGCGCGGTAGCCGGTGTGATACTCGGTGTGGTAGGTGCCCAGGGCGACGTCCATGATGTTGGTCAGGCCCCAGTTCGCCAGATAGCGCCAGATCGGCATGCCGCCGCTAAGCGCGCCACGACCGGAGGTGCGGGAGGCGAGGCACAAGTCGTAGAAGCCGGTGGCCAGCATGGCCGACATGGCCGGAATCAGCTTTGGCGTGTATTGGTAATCGGGGTGCAGCAGGATGATCACATCCGCGCCTGATTCCAGGCCAAGCTGAAGGCAGCGCTTCACATTGCCTCCATAGTTCAGGTTTTTCTCGTTGCGATAGGTGCTGATGCCCAGGCTCTGCGAGATCTCGACAGTGCGATCTTTGGAACAATCGTCGACCAGGATCACCTCATCCACGATGTCGCGCGGAATCTCGGCATAGGTCTTCTCGACAGTTTTTTCCGCCCAGTAGGCGGGCATGACAACGGCGACTTTTTTTCCCTGAATCATCAGGCCTGACCAATCACACCTACTTTGTCTGCGCAAGCGGAAGCATTTTCATTTCTGCTAAACGTTGCTCATGCAGGGCCATGCCGATGTGGGTAGCGGCGCAGTCGGGGAGATCCACGTCACTCCAGGTCAGGGTTTGACCGCGATCGACCTTGCGTGTGATACGTGCGTTAGTGAGAAGGCCGACCGGCACGGCGAAGGGATCTTCGCTGAAGCGTAAAGCCTCGCCCCGGACATCGAACCCGCCTATGGCCGTGCCTATGATCGTACCAGGCTTGAGATCGCGCTTGGCGACAGAGGCAACATTGATCCGAGGCTTCACCGAATTGTTCAGGAGCACATTCCCACCGCTGGCTACGCGGCGCAGGGTCTTGAACATCTCCAGGTGGCAGAGGTGATACGGGCGCATCAGGGTGTAGAAAGGCCC
>Ga0247834_1007372_pt1 | contig 11740 bp, 11 predicted proteins | sample LaCruzMarch2015__8_FD_187118 | JGI IMG/M metagenome (GOLD analysis project Ga0247834, IMG submission 187118) | Freshwater microbial communities from meromictic Lake La Cruz, Castile-La Mancha, Spain - LaCruzMarch2015_12m | ecosystem: Environmental > Aquatic > Freshwater > Lake | place: Spain... | reverse complement strand
TTCGGTCTTTAGAAGATTTACTGATAACAATATTACAAGCATAAGGTCAGTAAACGAACAAGGAATTACAACTTCGACATTCGATAATATTGGTAAAACAAACTTTTACGGTGGAAGCGTCTTTATAAACTTACAACCTACTAAGAGTTTGAGAATTGGTGGTGGCACAAATATTACAAATAATTTGTTGAACGGTTCTATAATTATTCCAGTATTACAAGCTGACAAAACTTATAAAAATACGGTTGTAGCAATATCGAACGAGGGCTTGAATGCAAGCGTAAACTTCAATGCTTCATATAACTTCACGAAAGGGTGGGGAGCTCAAGCATTTGGTTTTATGGGTAGCCGTCAGGTTCAATTGCAAGGTTATCAAGGTTCATTCCGCTATTATAATTTGGGATTGAAGAAAGATTTCAAAAACAAAAAAGGAAGTTTTACTTTTGGACTTGATAATCCTTTCACGAAATCGCTTAAAATTTCAAGCGAATCAAGCGACCCAACTTATAAAAGCGTATCAGTACGTAATATATACAATCGTGGAGCTCGTTTTTCAATCAATTATATGTTTGGTAAAATGGACTTCAGCGGCGGAAATATGTTCCGTAGCAAGAAAAAAGTAAGCAATGATGATTCAAAAGTGGGTGAAGGTGATGGTGCAGCTACCCAACAACCAGCTGGTGGTGGTCGTCCAAGATAATTTTAAAAATTATACTTTAGATAAAAAATTTTATTCCTCAAAAGCCATGCAGATTTGCATGGCTTTTTTGCTTTTAAGCGATTAACTTTTATTTTTGTTAAACTTCACCATAAACCCTTTGAAAATTCGTGAAAAAGAAACTTTCAATCCTATTAGTGTTCTGCCTAAACATATCGGTATTTGCCCAAACTTCAAAAGAAGATAAAATTTTAGAAAGCAAACTTCAAGAAACCATTAATGGATTTAGAGGAGTTGTTGGGGTTTATGTGAAAAATCTGAAAACCAATAAGTTTGTAGCAATCAACGCAGATACTATTTTTCCGACTGCAAGCATGATTAAAATTCCGATTATGGTTGGAACTGTTGATAAAATCTTGAAAGGAGAGCTAAAATATGACCAAGAAATAGTCTATAAAGATTCGCTTGATTATGATGATGGTATCGTTGGCTCGCTAAAAGACGGAGCTAAATTACCTCTTAATGAAGTGATGATGTTGATGTGTACAGTGAGCGATAATACTGGTAGTCTTTGGTTGCAAGCACTTGCGGGCGGTGGAATACGAATAAATACAATCATGGATTCTTTAGGTTTAAAAAGTACCCGTGTAAATTCTCGAACTCCCGACCGAGAGGCAAATCGAACTGAATATGGTTGGGGACAAACAACGCCAAGAGAAATGGCTGAATTGCTTACGATGATTCGTCAAAGAAAGGTTTTTAGTCCCGATGCTTCTGATAGAATGTACAGAAATCTTGGTCGCCAGTTTTGGGATGGTGAAGGGCTATCGCAATTGCCCGAAAATATTAAATATGGAACTAAAAACGGAGCAGTTAATCGTTCACGTTCAGAGGTAGTTTTAGTGCACGCACCGCACGGCGAATATGTTTATTGCATCATTACAAAAAAACAAATAGATGAATCGTGGAAACGAGACAATGAAGGCTATCAATTACACCGAAAGGTAGCCGCTTTGCTGTGGAATTATTATGAACCAAAATCGAAGTTCAAACCTATTGAAGGTTATGAAAAGTGGTAAGGTTGGCGAATGTGATTTTTTGGAAAGAAATATCATCACCCACCGTCAAAAAAGATAATAAATTTGTAGGAACGTCCAAATTGGACGTTCCTACGCGTTAAAATCTCACGCCAAATCTATCTCCAAGTCCTTTCAAATCTTCAATAACTTTTTCATTGAGCGGAATTCCATTTGCTAATCGTTCTTTTTCAAGTTCTCGCTCTGGGTCGCCAGGAATAATAACTGGTTGATTTTCAATATGTTTGGCATTACGGAAACGTTCAATCCAAGTATCCATGCTTGCCTTAAATTCTTCTTTTGGGCGAAAACCATCAATTCTCATTGCACCTAAAAAATGTCCAGTTCCTTTGCCAACTTGTTCGGCAGCCACTCCATGAAATCCAGCAGTTGCAAAAGGTGGAACCCACGGCCCAAAATTTGCTCCCGACAAAACACCTGAAAATATATCTACAATCGCACCTAAACCATAACCTTTGTGGCTGCCATGCTCACGGTCGCCACCGAGTGGGAGCAAACCACCACCATTTTTTACTGCATTCGCATCATCAGTTGGATTCCCGTTGGCATCTTGTACCCAACCAATTGGAGCAGATAAACCTTTTCGTTGCAAGATTTCCATTTTGCCATAAGCTACGGCAGTTGAGGCAAAATCTGCTACAAAAGGTGGTTGAATGCCAGCAGGAACAGAAACCGCTATCGGATTTGTACCAAGCATTTTTTCAACGGCAAATGTCGGAACTACTAAAGGTGCTGAATTGGTCATTGCCCAGCCAATCATGTCGTGCTGCAAAGCCAACATTGAATGATAACCAGCAATACCGAAATGGTTAGAATTTTGCACCGAAATCCAGCCAGAACCATAACGTTTTGCTTTTTTTATTGCCACTTTCATTGCATACGGAGCCACTACAAGCCCTAAACCTTTATCACCATCAATTACAGCCGTAGAATGTGTTTCGTGGATGATTTTAATTTCGGGATTTGGATTCAAACGACCATTATCGTATAGACGTACATAGCCTATCAAACGTGCCGTTCCGTGTGAATCAATACCACGTAAATCAGCAGATATCAATACATCGGCTGCAAGTTTTGCATCTTTTTTAGGACAACCGATACTCAAAAAGATATTTTCTGTGAAACGTCGAAGATTTTGTTCTTTAATCATATACTGTGGTGCGAACATTCTGTTCGCTAAATAATGTGGAGCTTAAAAATTCTGTTTTGTAGAATTATTGATAAAACCACTTTTAAATAATTTCAAGCAAATTAATGAAGGTTTTACAGCTAAAGCAAAGAATTTTTCTTAAAATTGTCATTAGTTTAAAGAGATTAATAAACTATTTACACAATAAACCGTAACGCTGACGTTTTTACAAAAACAAACATACTCTCATTATGAAAATTTATTTGCAGTCATTACTAACTTTATTTTTTTCAAAAACAGCTATTCTGAATTATACATTAGGGCTTGGAGCACTACTTTTTGGCTTTCTTTTTCCGATTTTTTCACAAGGACAAGTAAAAGTTGATGCAGAAAACCAACACATTACAGTTTTCTTGAATCGAGCTCAAGTTGAAGCACGTGTGAAAACGACTGTTCAAGCAGGAACTACTAAAATGATTCTTGGCAATGTGGCTACCACCGCCGACCCAAATAGTATTCAGATTGGTGGCAAAGGCGATGTCGTGATTATGGGTGTAAAATTCAAACAAAATTATTTGGGTAATAAAAAACGTAGTGTTTTGGAAGATTCACTAAAAATGGCTAAAACTGAGTTTGAAGTTATTGATGTTTTGGTGAAAGTAGCTGATAATGAGCGAAATATGCTCATGGCAAACTCAAATATTAAAAATGAAAAAGACGGTGCAACACCTGAAGATTTGAAAGAAATGCTGGATTTTTTCAGAACAAAGCTAACTGAAATTGGAACTCGCCAAATGCAATTGGTTCGTCAATCACGAGATTTACAAGATAAAATCAATCGTTTTCAGCAACAACTCACCTCACAAGGTACAAACATAAATCAACCTGCGGGAGAAATCGAATTGACATTACAAGCAAAAGCATATTCGAGTGTAGAGTTAAATCTGTCTTACATTGCTAATAATGCGGGTTGGTCACCAGTCTATGATATTCGTGCAAAAGATATAAAAAGCAATATTGATTTGGCCTATCGTGCAAATGTCTATCAAAACACGGGCATTGACTGGAAAAATGTAAAGCTGACACTTTCAACAGCAAACCCAGCCGAGGGTGGTACAAAACCAGAGTTATATACTCAGAATATAAGTATTTTTGAGCCGGTTGTGATTCAGTCCAAAAATGTTCGCACAATGAAATTTGAAGCTCCCCAAGCTATGGCGATGGATGAAGCACCTTTAAATGAAGTCGTAACTACTGCTTCATTCGTGAACACCGTTCAAACAACATTAGCTGTAAATTTCGATATTTCACTTCCTTATAATATTACATCGGGTGGAAGTGCCGAGTTGGTTGATATTCAAAATCATTCATTAAGCTCTTCATTTAAATATTATACAGTTCCGAAATTTGATAAAGATGCTTTTTTGACTGCGATTATTACTGATTGGGAAAAATATAATTTATTGCCAGGAACAGCCAATGTATATTTTGAAGGAACATTTGTAGGTACAACTAATATTTCAGGAGTAGAAGCCAAAGATTCATTAATGATTTCGATGGGAAGAGATAAAAAGATAATTTCAAAGCGTGAAACTATTGAAGAATTTAAATCAAGAAAAAATATTGGATCAAATATCCGTGAGACATTTGGTTATAGAATCACGCTTAGAAATACGAAAAATGAACCAATTTCTATCGTGATGGAAGACCAAGTACCAATTTCGCAAGATAGTAGAATTGAAGTCGAATTGGAAGATGCTGTCGAAGCAGATTTCAACCGTGAAACAGGAAAACTTAATTGGAAATTAACTCTTCAACCGCTCGAAAACAAAGAGATTTTATTGAAATACAATGTAAAATATCCAAAAGGAAAAAATATTCAAGGATTGTAGGACAGGTTTTCAACCTGTCTAAATAATTAAGATTATTCAACTCAGTGTTGATAAGTTGAAAACCTGTCTATATAATTAAAATTACTTACCCCATTGCTGACAGGTTGAAAACCTGTCCCACAATAATTATGAATTTACAAGAAATTTGCCAACAAACAGTAGAAATAGCTCAAGAAGCTGGGGCGTTTATAGCCCTAGAATCAGCTAAATTTAATAGAAATTCAGTTGAGTATAAAGATGTAAACAATGTTGTTTCGTATGTCGATAAGGAAACTGAAAAATTAATTGTGAGTTGTCTGCGAGAAATTTTGCCAGACGCAGGTTTCATAACTGAAGAAGGGACAGCCGATTCCTCAGACCTTGAAGGATTAAATTGGATTATCGACCCGCTCGATGGGACAGCCAATTTTATTCATGGTTTACCCAATTATTCTGTAAGTTTGGCCTTGGCTCGTGGAAAAGATGTTTTAGTGGGAGTGGTGTATAATGTTTGCACAAAAGAAATATTTTCGGCGACTAAAGGTGGTGGTGCATTTAGAAATGGTGAAAAAATACAAGTTTCGCCAATCAAACATTTAGTGGAAAGCCTACTCGCCACTGGATTTCCATATTATAAATTTGAAAATCAAGATAAATACTTGCTTATTTTGGAATCATTAATGCAAAAAACACATGGTTTACGCCGCATGGGTTCGGCAGCAATTGATCTGGCTTACACAGCTTGTGGATATTTTGATGGTTTTTATGAATACAACCTAAATTCATGGGATATGGCGGCAGGGATTTTACTGGTAACCGAGGCAGGTGGTTTTGCCTCCGATTTTTCGGGTGGTGATAACCATCTTTTTGGTGGTGATGTAGTTGTTGGTTCAGCCGTTCATGTCGAACTATTGGCCGAAATTCAGCGTTATTGGATAAAATAGTCAATTAATAATTGAGATTAGTAAATTGATAATTTTGAATTTTTATCCTTCAAGTTTATGGATTTAGAGAAATCGAGTTACGTGTCGCTAAAATACCCAATTGGTGATTTTGAATATGGGAAAAAGTATTCAAAAACAGATACTCGTTCACACATTAAAGTTTTAGAGAGACTTCCACAAAGGTTAAAGGCTTTAACATCAAAACTATCTAAAACTCAATTAGATAAACCGTATCGCCCTGATGGTTGGACGGTTCGTCAAGTTGTTCATCATATTGCTGACAGCCATATTAATATGTTTACTCGTGTGCGTTTTGCTTTGACCGAGGAAAATCCACCTATTAAAGGCTATGACGAAGCTGCTTGGGCATTATTACCCGACCATTTATTGCCAATTAAGCCATCATTGCAGATTATTGAAGGATTACACAAACGTATGGTAGTACTATTTAAAAATCTTGACAAAAACGGTTTAAAGAAAACTTATTACCATGGAGGCTACAAGAAATCTTTTGATATTCGAGAAGTTATTGCCATGTATGCATGGCATTCGGAGCATCATTTTCAACACATTATTCAGGCACTAAAATGATAGAAAATATTATTATTGGACTTGTTTTCGTGGGTGCAGTAGCATATTTAGTAAGTACTGTACGAAAACAATTTTCCTCAAAATCTTCAGGCTGTGCGAGTTGTGCAGGCAACTGTCAAGTCAGTAAGATTGAGATTCCTACTGAAAAGTCATAAAAAAAGTGCCATTTTATGATGGCACTTTTTTTATGACTGGCTTATTTTACATCGGTGTAAAAGTCGTTTCATCCATAATCTGATAAGTATGTTCTTTCCCCAAATATTTATCAATAATATTATGAGCCAAATAAATTAGTGGTGTGAGTAATATTGCCACTGCAAATTTATAAATATAATTATTTGTGCCAGTTGTAAGTACTTCCGTAATTGTCCAATTACCAAAAACGTAAAATGCGATAAAAACCACAACAAAACTATCGATTAGTTGAGAAACTAAAGTAGAACCAGTAGCTCTCAACCAAATCATTTTATTATTGGTATATTTCCTGAGCCATTGAAAAATCGTTGCATCCAAGATTTGTCCAACCAAAAAGGCAGTAATCGACCCTAAGATAATTCCAAGCCCTTGTCGGAAAATAATACCATAGGCATCATTAATATTTAAGAAATTCCCGGCTTTATCTTTATTGTTATGATTTACCCAAAAATCAGCTGGTGAAACAATTGTGGAAACATAGATAACAATAAAAGCATAAGCTATCAAAATTGCTGTCAAATAGGAGATTTTCTTTACTCCACTTTTACCAAAATACTCGTTAATAATATCAGATGTAATAAATACAAATGGCCAGTTTAATACTCCAGCCGACATATTAAAATTAAATTTTTGCCCGAATAATGGAATTTGTAATGGGTCAATTCCAAAAGTAGCTTCAATCGAAAAAATCTTTGCACCAATCACTTCTGCAACGACAGCATTGGTTAGGAAAATTCCGCATAAAACAAGATATAGTGTTTGCTTTTTAGTTTTTAAGGAATCGGACATTTTTAGTTTAATGTAAAGTGATGAGAGTAGAGTTTAGAAGAAGCGATATATTCTTCATTATAAATTCTATACTAAAATAATTCCATCTTGCATAACCAATTTTCGGTCGGCCATATTTGCCAAATGTTCGTTATGAGTAATTATAACAAATGTCTGATTGAATTGTTTCCTCAAATCAAAAAACAGTTGGTGTAATTCTTCGGCATTTTTTGAGTCTAGATTCCCACTTGGCTCATCGGCAAAAACTACTGAAGGTGAATTAATTAATGCTCTCGCAACCGCAACACGTTGTTGCTCGCCGCCCGAAAGTTCAGATGGAAAATGCTTTGCTCGTTCTTTTAAACCTAAAAGTTGAAGCAAATCTTCTGCTTTTTTAGTAGTTTCTGCATTGTCTTTTCCACCAATCCAAGCTGGCAAACATACGTTTTCGAGGGCTGTAAATTCGGGCATCAAGTTATGAAACTGGAAAATAAAACTAATTTTTTCATTCCTAAATTTAGCCAATTCTTTGTCTTTCAATGCACTGTAATTGATTCCATTTAAGAGAACCTCTCCCGAATCTGCCTTATCGAGTGTGCCTAAAATTTGTAGAAGTGTGGTTTTTCCTGCTCCCGATGCTCCAACTATCGAAATTACTTCGCCTTGACTGATTTCTAAATCAATTCCTTTTAAAACTTGTAAGTTTCCGTAGTTTTTCTTAATATTTTTGGCTGTAAGCATTTTTATGAGAAGCGATTTTCAAGAATCGCTGTTATTAAATTTGTTATAAATTTTTAATGGTAAATTAATGATTAAAAATAAACAATATTTGCCTAATAGTAAGCCAAAATTAGAATTTTATAGCATTTCAGCAATTAACTGAAATTTTGTAATTGTTATTTCATAATTGTTCACTAATTTAGCAAAAAAATTAAAACTAAAAAAAATCCTACTTTACATGAACGTTCACGAGTATCAAGGTAAAGAAATACTTAGCCGTTATGGTGTACGAATCCAGCGTGGTATCGTAGCCGAAACACCTGAGCAGGCAGTAGCTGCCTATCAGCAAATTGCCGAAATGACTAACTCTAAGTTTGCCGTTGTGAAATCACAAATTCATGCTGGCGGACGTGGAAAAGGAAGTATCGTAGGCATTGAGCAAAGAGGTGTTCAGTTAGCAAAATCTGCTGATGACATAACAAGAATCTCAACAAATTTGCTTGGAAATGTGTTGGTAACCATCCAAACTGGAGTAGAAGGCAAGAGAGTAAACAAGATTTTGGTTGCTGAAGATGCTTATTATCCTGGGGAGAGTGAGCCTAAAGAATATTATATGGGAATTTTGCTTGATAGAGCAAAAGGCTGCAATGTAATAATGGCCTCTACAGAAGGTGGAATGGATATCGAAGAAGTAGCTGAGCATACTCCTGAGAAAATATTCAAAGAGTGGATTGACCCACGAGTTGGTTTACAGGCTTTTCAAGCTCGTAAAATAGCCGATAAATTAGGTCTTACTGGTACTGCAAATAAAGAAATGGTGAAGTTTGTGACTTCATTGTATCAGGCTTATGTTGAGTCTGATTCTTCAATGTTTGAAATTAATCCAGTATTAAAAACATCAGATAATAAAATTTTGGCTGTTGATGCCAAAGTGAATATTGATGATAATGCTCTTTATCGCCATCCAGATTTAGCAGCGATGCGTGATGTGGAGGAAGAAGATCCATTAGAAGTTGAAGCCTCAAATAACGACCTAAATTACGTGAAACTTGACGGTAACGTTGGTTGTATGGTAAACGGTGCTGGTTTGGCAATGGCTACAATGGATATTATCAAATTGGCTGGTGGTGAACCCGCAAACTTTTTGGACGTAGGCGGTGGAGCTAATGCTAAAACTGTAGAAGCTGGTTTTAGAATTATCTTGAAAGACCCTAATGTTAAGGCGATTTTAATCAATATCTTTGGTGGTATTGTTCGTTGCGACCGTGTTGCTACTGGTGTTGTTGAGGCTTACAAAGCTATCGGCGAAATCCCAGTGCCAATTATCGTTCGTTTACAAGGAACAAACGCTGCCGAAGGTGCTGCAATCATCAACGAGTCTGGTTTGAAAGTATTTTCAGCGATTGTTTTAAAAGAAGCAGCTGAATTAGTTGAGAAAGTATTGAACGACTCAATATAGTCCACAATTATCGTTGTGCAGTTTTTTATACAAAAAATCCTGATAGGTTTACTTATCAGGATTTTTTATTGATTTAATTCGAGTGCCTATTGTTGTTTGTCGATTGCATTCTTTTAATCTTTGTGAGAGGCGGCTGACTTTTGGCAACAGCCCGGAAGTGCATCATGAGATTTTTGGTTGGCTACGACCTCATCTGCATCATATCCAATTTTTGAAATCACTTCTTTGATTTTTTCTGGACTTGTCTTTTTGGTGTTGTACGTAATCGTTACAACCTTATCATCTAAGTTTAAATATGAATTTACGATTCCTTTAGAAACTCCTAAATCGCGTTCGATGCGTTTTTTGCACATACCACATTTAGCTGATGTTTTTATTTTTAACTCAGCAGTTTTTGGAGGCTCAATCGCAAATGCGAATGTACTGATTATCATTATAATAGCTAAAATTGAAATGATTTTTTTCATTGTTTGAGTGCGGTACGTCGCCACGATTTTTTAATTGTAAAATTTATTCTTTTAAAACTATGCCGTTCGGTAAGCTACCAACCGAAATATCTTTCCTTTTTAAATGAGTGTTTGCATCAATGACCGAAACTGTATTTCCTTTTTGATTAACCACATACGCCCTTTTCATATCTTTTGTAAAAGTAATTGCATGTGCATCATCTCCTGAAATAATTGTACCTCTGAAACTCCAAAGATTATTTTTTCGTTCAAAATAAGCTACTTTGTTTTCCCCTGCTTGGCAAATCCAAAGTTCATTAAGTGTTTGATTATAAGCGATTTGACCAGGTGTAAACACCACATCTAAATAATCAATTACGGTTAAAGTTTTCGTATCAATAATATTTATGGTTTGAGCAACTTTGTTCTCAACATAAATTTTATCATCCACTCCTGCCCAGACATTTGTTGGGAAAGCATCAACTTTTATTGTTTTTACGATTGCTTTTGTTTGAGAGTTTAACACATACACAAAACTACTTTCTCCTAAAGCAACAAAAACATATTTTCCGTCTTTCGAAAATACTACCTCGCTTGGGTCTGCCCCGAGTGCAACTTTGGTTTTTAAAACTCCATTTGTGGCATCAAAAATAAACATTTCGCCTGAATGAGTAGCACTTGCCGACCAAATTTCACTACCATCTACACTGAAAACAGCATTGAAATTAGTATTAGGTAATGCTATTTTCAATAATGTCGAACCTGATTTTGCATCAATAACTGCTATTCCACCTTTTTTGTCAGTAGCATTGTGTAAGGCTGCGTGTCCGAGCGTAAAATCATGCTCAGGTGTTGATACCGCTAGCTTTTTACCATCAGACGAAATATTAATGTGATGCGGAAAACGGCCAATCTCAGTCAATTGAATGATGTTTTTAACGCTTAATTCATTCAAATCTAAAACTGAAATCGTGTTGCTGCCTCCATTTACAACATATGCCTTAGGATAATCTGTTTCTACCAATGGAACGAGTTCTTCAACAACTTTTTTTGATTTACACGAAAATAAAATTCCTCCCCAAATCAAACTGCCGCCAATAAAACCACTTATTGAATAAAATTTCCTTTTCAAGACCATTATTTTTGTTTTCTATTATTACAAAACGAATCTACTTAGTTTATCTATATATCAAAAATAAAATATATTGGTTTATGGTTTAGAAAATTAAATTCTACCTCCAAGTTTGTAGCGAGTTCCGAAATAAATAACACGGCCTACAACTGGACCCCATGCACTTCCTGCATCAAATCTACTTCCAAATGGATTGTCTGGAGTGACAATTGGGTCTTTTTGTCTGAAATTTGTCATGTTTTCTCCACCAAGATAAACATCCCATCTTCTAAACGAACGACTTACTTGTGCATTCAGATTCACAAAAGCTGGAGCGTATTGTATTGGCATAGCTTCGTAACTTGTGTGGTAATAAGTAGTTGATAAATTTGGGATTCTACGCTGGCCATTGTATTGTAGTGTTCCATCAAATTTCCATTTATCGTAGGGTAGGGCATATCCAACATTAAACAGAATTCTATCTCTTGGCACAAACATTTTTTGTACCATTATTTCTTGATACAAAGATTTTCCAAGTGTTTGCCAAACATCTGTAAAACGATAAGCAACCTTTAATTCAAGTCGAGGAATTGGCATAAGATTCAGTTCAATTTGTGCTGAATTTGCATAATTATTGCCTTGTGAATTATAGAAATATAAGAAATTTGGATGTTCGGTATCGCCAATTAATTGATTTTGGAAGCGAGTATGATACAAATCTATTATCAAATTAGATTTACCGAAAGTTTTG
>Ga0247834_1007370_pt1 | contig 11742 bp, 8 predicted proteins | sample LaCruzMarch2015__8_FD_187118 | JGI IMG/M metagenome (GOLD analysis project Ga0247834, IMG submission 187118) | Freshwater microbial communities from meromictic Lake La Cruz, Castile-La Mancha, Spain - LaCruzMarch2015_12m | ecosystem: Environmental > Aquatic > Freshwater > Lake | place: Spain... | reverse complement strand
GCGGGCGATGGGTTGCTGGTTGCGAGTAATCACCAATTCCTCTCCCTTCGCCAGATGCTCAATTAACTCGGGCAGTTTGGCTTGGGCTTCTTCGATACTCACAGTGGTCATGTTATTCCTCCTGTTGGTTTTGGCTTGACGGACCGCGACGAATCCGGGTGCGGGGTTCGCCCGATGATTCGTTGATTTTACCACGAGTTCGCTTTGAAGTTGCAGCCGTGCCGTTTGCTTCGTCGTGCGCCCGACTCGCCCGCAGCCGCTCCAGCAGCACGCTGGCCGGTTCGTCTTTCGGGTCTTGCGGAACCAGTTTTCCCTCGAATGCTCGCTTTAGGATGCTTTGGCGAAGACGGGATGCACGAATGAGGCTTTGTTCGATCTGCACTTCGGCAGCGTCGATCTGCGATAACGTCTCATCGACCTGAAAAATGATCTCCGCTTGTTCGGCTGCGGGTGGAATCGGCACAGGAAATCGACGCAGGATTCCAAGATTGATCGACGCCAGGTTTGTTGTCTGCTTGCCCGCCTTGATAAACCACTCTTTACCGAATGTGTTGCCGTGGTGTGAAACCAACCGGGGCTGCATATCCTGCGATACAAGGCGACCACGAAAAATGTGGTTCTGATGAATGCACTCGGTAAGTTCACCAGACCATACCCAGCCCCGACCCAGCTTGTCTCGATCTCCCCCTTCGGTGAATAGCACATCGCCCGTTTCAAGTCGGAGGTCGGCAATATCATCTTCTGAGGCTGAGATGGATTTCATCTCGGATAGGTCAAAGAAACCACGTTGCACGTTCGCCACACGCAGATAGGGAACCTTTCGCATACCGGGCTGATTCGCTTTCTTCTGGTCTTTGGTGATTCCACCCACGACATCAGCAATCGCATCCATGGTCGCCCAGGTCCAAGAATTTGGAATCGAAGGCAATTCCGTAGTGTCAGGCGGTGTTGGTTCGACGTACTTATCACGCCAGTTCTTGGGCGGTTCCTTTTTAGCGGCGGCGAACTTGGCGAGTTGATCGGCTTCCCACTTCTGACGGCGTTCCTTCAGGATGCGAGCCAGGAGAGTCGAAGCGGGTTCTCTTGCAGGATGCTTGGCACGCCACTCTTCCGTGAGCTTGCCTTCGACGGCGGCTTTGAGAACGGAGGCACGGTATCGCTTTAGATTCGCCTTCGCCCGCTTCAGTGCCGCAACCCCAGCATCCAGGTCGGAGAACAGTTCTTCGATCTTGGCAACGATGCGTTCTTGTTCCTTGAGTGACGGTAATGGCAACTCAAAGCGGAGAATCATGTCTTTTGTCAGTGCTTGCCGAGTTACACCAACTTGAATGGTGTTGATTTTTCGTTGCTGGCCCGGTGACGCTAAGAACCACCGAACAAATGATGAATTGATTCCCTTCATAAGTCGGATAATCGTCACATGCTGATTCACACGTGCGCCGTCCATATGCGAAGGAGCAAGTGTGACACGACCAATTGAAGCACCAGTAATATTCAGTAAAACATCGTTGCAGCACACAATTGCATTATCAAGACTTGCAGCTTGAGCTGGATCAAGGAAAACAAGCCCCTCCTCCGAGAATCCCTCAAAACGTACATTTTGAGAACGAATGAGTGGAATCCCAGATTCGTGGTAGGATTCTTTTCCCCCCGTTGGTGTTGCACCGCTCCCAACTTTAACCGTAGCATCGCCAAGAGGCAGGTTCACCCAATGCTGAATTGTCATGCTGCCAACCTCACATTCAATTCATCCAAGATCGCAACGAGTTTGTCTCCGAAGAGTTCGAATGCTCGGCCCAAGCCGCCAATCGAATTGAACGGGACTTCTTCCAAATCGTCCTGCTCGATGTTCAAACTGGCGGCGATGTGGTCCTTGATGGCTTCGAGCCACTTCCGCTGATCGGCGGTGAACGTGACGCCCGCAATCTGCTTCTCGGCCATCCACTGCTGATACCGCTCCTGGACTGTCATGCCGACTGGTGCCAAGGGTGTATTTGGATCAATGGCGTGTCGCACTAGAGCTATTACGTCCACAAGTTGCTTTCCGCCTTTGCCTCGCACCTTTTCAGGTTCGACCACTTCGTATGCTTGCCAAAGCCTTGTCAGCGATTCTGGCCGGTTCGGGTCCACGAAGAACGGTGACTGATTGAGCTTGCTCGCTAGTTCCTTGACGTGACGGAACTTGAGTCCTGCACGATAAGGTTGGCTGTACAAAACTTGCAATGCTTCGATCTCGTCCTTGTTGTCTTCGATAAACTTCTTAAAACTCGTCAACATGGACTTGGCTTTTTCCAACGCTGCTGCGTCAAAACCCGCTCGCAACAATTGGTCTGGAGTCTGCTCGTCGATGATTTGTTCCAACGACCGCTTCGCCTCTAAGATCGCCCCACGCAGTTTCGGATCGAGAAACGATTTCAACGCCATCGCCATTTGTTCATGCTCAATCTTGTCAACTTGCTCGTCCGTTGGCTCTTGGTCTTCAGGCAAATCAAACTTGGCCATTGCCAACTGAGTGTTCGCATCGGGATCAATACTTTTGAGCAGTCTTGCGCTGAGTTCCGACAGAGACTTCCCACCCGACGCCTTCTTGATGGCAGCTTGTTGGATGGGATCCACTTCCTGGTCTAGTCGGGAAAGTCGTGACGCCAACGTAGACACAACATCATCGCTGGCCGCTCCCGCCGCAACGAGATTGAGAATCTTGTCGAGCGGCACAGATGGCTTGCGGTCCATCGGCTTGGTCGCCGACTTTTCGTCCTCGCACACGCCAACGGCATCGACAATGACGAAGTGCGTCTTGTGCTTGGCGTCGGGCGTTACACTTTGGAGTACGTCAGGATCAACCACCCGGCAACCTCGGCCCTTCATCTGCTCGAAGTAGCCCAGCGAGCGGATATTCCGCATGAAGATCAGGCATTCGAGCGGCTTGACGTCGGTCCCCGTGGCGATCATATCCACGGTAACGGCGATGCGAGGGAAATACGAGTTGCGAAACTCGGACAAAAGTTCATCCGGTTTCTTGCCCGTGCTTTTCGAGGTGATCTTCTGGCAGAAATCGTTTCCCTTGCCAAACTCTTCACGAATGATCCTAACGATGTCCTCGGCGTGTAGATCGGTTTTGGCAAAAACGAGCGTCTTGGGGACTTCGGTGCGCCCCGGAAAGATTTCTGGTAGCTTGTCTCGAAACGTGCCAATGACCAACCTAATCTGATTCTCCGATACCACGTCTCGATCAAGTTGATTGGCGGTGTAAGTCAGATCGTTATCGAGTTCCTTGTACTTCTTACTTTTGGTGCGACGGTCACGATGCGGAACAAAGACGCCCGGCTCACGGGTGAGCTTGGCCCCGTCTTTCGTGATCTTGGTTTCGATGCGATACACGTCGAAGCCGACATTGACGCCATCGACCACGGCCTGTTCGTGGGCATAGTCCTGGACCATATTGCCACCGAAGAAGCCGATGGTCTGTTTGGTCGGCGTGGCCGTCAGGCCAATGAGGGACGCGTCGAAGTATTCGAGGACTTGCCGCCAAATGTTGTAGATGCTGCGGTGGCATTCATCGACCACGATGAAGTCAAACATTTCGATGGGAATCTTGTGGTTGTAAACGACTGGCAGCGGTTCTTTGAAAAGTGAATTCTCTGTCTCGAACAGCGAGCCTTCTTCGTTCTCTTCCTGGAAGTCGTCCTCGCCCTTGAGCATCGAGTAGAGTCGCTGGATCGTCGTGATGCAAACCTTCGCAGCCGGAGCAATCGTGTTCTTCTTCAAATGTTGAACGCTGTACTCCTCGGTGAACTTGTAGCCGTTCACGGGACTGACGAACTGTTGGAACTCGTTGAGCGTTTGTTTGCCGAGGTTGTTTCGATCCACTAGGAAAAGGATGCGTTTGGCCTCAGCGTACTTGATGAGCCGGTAGCAGAAGTTGACAGCGGTAAATGTTTTGCCGCTGCCGGTCGCCATTTGAATCAACGCACGAGGACGATTGGCAGCGAGTGACTGTTCAAGGTTTTGGATGCTTTCGATTTGCACTTTCCAAAGATTGCCCGTATTCAATTCCGGCATCGCTTTGAGAAGCCCACGGACCTGCTGATCGAGATTGACTAGACGAATCAATTCTTCTGGGCGGTGAAAGGTAAATACAAGGCGACTGCGAGCGTCAGGCTCCTTGCGATTGGTGAATCGACACTCGGTCCCAGTGGACTCATAGGCAAATGGCAGGGGGACTTCCCAATTCGGGAGCAATTTTGGCAGACCAATCGAGTATTTGGTCGATTGCTCGGCAACTCCCATCAGCCCAAAACCTTCAGGCTTCGCTTCCACACTGCCAATCGCTTTTGCATCCGCGTACAGCATGTAGTCGGCGTATCCCGTTGAGAGCGGAAATTCACGCACGGCGACACCGAGTCCTGCGGTGATGTGCATCTGCCGATAGTCTTGCACGATCCAGCCCGCTTGTTCAAGCTGGCGGTCGATCTGCTGTCGAGCTTTTTGTTCGGGCGTCACGCTACGTTATCTACCTACTAATGGTTTGGGTGTCTCTTTGCTTGCATTCGCAACTTGCTTCAACACTTCATCCAGGTCGTCACGTTTGAAAAGTCGGTAGTCGTTTAACGGATGGCGAATTGCGTTGATTTTCCCGGCGTTCACCCAATTGCGCAGCGTGTTGGGTGACACTCCCAAATACGCAGCAGCATCCGAGATTCGTAGAAAATCCGAGAGTTTTTCCATGTTTGCCTCTCTACCTAAGTGCTTTTGACCTCAGTTACCAACCTTACAAACCTTACCAAAGATCGTTAGCCTTGCCAACACGAGGGGTAGGCAATATAGAAAGCCTGCAAAAAGTGCGAACGCCATGCACTTTGCAATTTGATTACAAAACCACTGCTGCGACTTGACTTTGTAAAAACTTCGCCCGATAATTGGCTGTACAGCAGACTTGCCCGCTGGATTCCGCAAACCAAAGCCCGTTTCCTTGAATGGGCAAAATGAACTAGACATATTGCCCTTTCAGGGCGACGAACCGTGCATTCCAGGTAACCCAGGGCGACGCTTCGCTTTGCCCTGGGCTTTGATGTTGATGCCCCATTCGGGGCGTTGGACGCGTGTTGCCGAGATCTTTCGGAGCTAAGAAAGTTGAAAGACGGATTCGCTACTCCATCATTCGTTCTTAACCATCTATTTGGGACAGACGTGATTCAAGCGGGAGAGTCTGCTGAGCCAGTTGTTGAACTATCGGAACCCAACTCGATGCCAGGGGTGAGTCATGTCTCAGCTTAGCCTGATTGATCCAAGAACCCTTGGGCTTCGCATTGCGGAGGCTCGCAAGGCAAGAGGAAAGACCCAAAAGGAAGTTGCTGACCAACTCGAGTGCAGCAGGCCAACCTACATCGCCATTGAGAAAGGCGAACGGCAGGCCAGCGCTGAAGAGATAACGAAAATCGCAACCTACTTAGGTCGCAAGGTCCATGAGCTTGTTCGTTCAGGTGAGCCGATTGTTGAGCTTCAGCCACACCTGCGTGCAGTAGCGGGCAAACTGAAGGAGAAGGACGAACAACTACTCCTCGCTGGAATCGATGAGCTTCAGCGACTTGCGGAAGATTATCGTGAACTTGAGCAACTCATGAATGCACCGCTCCAGTTCAACTATCCCTCAACGATTGACTTGAATAACCGGGTCGATCCTTCGCAACTGGCGGAGTCAGCTTCTATACAAGAGCGGCAGAGACTTGGGCTTGGCGACCAGCCGATCACTAACTTGCGCACCATCCTTGAATGGGATGTCGGGCTTCGTATTTTTTACTGGGCTTTACCACCGAACATCGCTGGGATGTATGCGCATTCGCCAGACCTTGGATGCTGCATCCTCATCAACCGTTCTCATCCACCTGAGAAGCGGCGTGCATCTCTGGTTCACGAGTACGGACATTTGATCGTGAATCGATACGATCCTGGCATTGACTATCTTAGTTTTCCGGGGAGAAAGCCGCCAAATGAACGCTTCGCCGAAAACTTCGCACTTAGCTTCTTGATGCCAAGTAGTTCGTTGCGCAAACGATTCCATGAAATCGTTTCTATCACGGGCGATTTCCAGGTAGCTGACCTGTCCAGACTTAGCCACTTCTACTTTGTATCCGTAGAAGCGATGGGACTGCGACTGGAGCAACTTGGCCTACTGCCACGGGGAACTTGGCAAGCGCTCAAGGAGTCTGTTCTTTCACCTAAGCAAGCGCAGTTGATGCTGGACTTGCCAACTCATCCCATTACTGACAATCCTTATCCTGAGCGATACAAATACCTATCAGTCCAAGCCTACGAGCAAGAAAAAATCAGCCAGGGCCAGCTTGGCCGATTTTTGCGATGCGATCCTTTGACGGTACGAGATATCGTCTCGCAATGCCGAACCAGTACGTTCGTGGAAGACAGCGGTGTATCCCGACAGCTAGAGCTTCCTTTTGAAAGGTCGCTTCTCGCCGAAGAGGAGTGTCACTGAGAATGAGCAGCCTTGCTTTAGATGCTTGCTGCCTGCTTAACTTGGTTGCGGCTGGCAAAATCCTCCACGAGAATTCCACCCAATCCGGTTACTCGATTTTCGTCCCTAAGGTTGTTGCAAAGGAATCGATCTACATCCTACAGCCAGATGACGATCAAACCGGCCAACTGGTGCGAAAAGAATTGGACATGAACAACTATGTTGATCGTAAGTTGGTAAGTTACTGCGATGTTGAGGGAAGCTACGAAGCTGAGTTGTACGTGCAGTTCGCAGTGCAGATTGATGATGGTGAAGCGGCTTGCCTAGCAATTGCAAAATCACGCTCCTGGATAATGGCAACGGATGATCGGGTTGCCCGCCGTATTGCAACGGAACACAGCGTAAAAGTTTTGGGAACACCTGAAATTGTCAGAACTTGGGCTGAAAGCAATTCAATATCGGACAGCGAAATTGCGTTAGCGATTGGGAACATACAGCGTTTTGCGAAGTACGTTCCAAGAGCGAATGTGCCGGGTGCGGATTGGTGGTATCACTTTGTTCGCGAGTCGTAAACTCATGAACTAACTATTTCGGTTCAACTAACAACTGCAATATCGCTTGCGCATACAGCCGATGACCGAAATCGTTTGGGTGATTTAGACCATTGCCCGTCAAATCGAGATCGTGTTTATGAATTAGCAGTTTCGTCCATACGTCCGTAAGATCGGCGAGTGCGACATCGGGACCTGATAACTCTCTCAATTGATCGCGATAGAGTGAAAACATTTCTCGGGGCGTGTGGATCCACTCCGAATTGCCGAGCATCGTTGCCACCAAAATGATCTCGATCTCCGGGCAACTCGCTTTGGCTTGATCGAGTATCAACTTGGTTTGTTGACCGTACCACACCGGATCTTTGCGGCCAACGTCGTTCATGCCGTACGCAACAATCAGCAAGTCAGGCTTGCTCGCCAAAAGTGCCGCCAAATCAGCGACCCCATTCGCTACACTCCAGCCCGCTACCGATCGATTGACGAGTGAAATAGCACAGCGATTCGAGTCCTGCAGTTGAGCGGCGACCAAATCAGGATACCCTGGTTGATTGGGAAACGCTTGTGTTGTCCCAGACGCATCTAAGCCCGTTGAAATACTGTCGCCACTGACTGCAATCTTGAGCCCTTTACCAGACCTTAAAAGCGCCTTTGTCTTTTGAAGAAGATGTTTGGAATCCGCGCTGAGGTTAGGCGACGCATCGACGCTCACACGGCGATAGGTAATTTCAAGGTCGCGATCATGAAACCAACGGCCGGGTGCGTAAAGTAGATTCTGCTCGGGGTGGTCCTTGCGATGTCGATAACTATTCGGGGAGTCTTTTGGTGGGAAAAGCTGGCTACTTCGCAGCGGCTCCATCACCGTGGGCAACCGAAACATTATTGTCAGCTTGTCATCGAGAAGGCTAAAATCCTTTCCGAGCTGGAAACGATGGCGACCATCCGCCGATTGGACTTCGATGATCTCCGCTGCTGGAAATGCCAATCGGGCCGTCGCGAACTCGGCATCATCCTCCTGCATGAGAATGCTACTCTCCCGGTAGATGACACTTGAATTCCAAGCTGGTTCTAACAGATGCAGGTTCGGCAGAGAAGCGAGTACCGCTTCATGGTTGGGTCGCTCACGATTGACGTAATTCCAAAGAGTTGCAAACCACATGAGCGCCGCATGACGCTGGCCCTTTTCGCTAAAGTGCCGGCGTGTTCCTATGCCACCGCGATTTTCGTTACCAAGAATGTCTGTGTCGGGTCCAGTTTCAAATCCATGCGAAGATATCAACTCATCGATCGCGACACGTATTCGATGCTCGTTGAGTGGCTCATTGTAAACCGTTGGATGGAGAGTTGATTTTGCCAACAACCAATCCGGTGATTTTCCCCACGCGGAAGCAGCCGTGTCGCGGATCCGAATCATGCGATCGCGATAGGCCTCGCTTGTCGCTTTTTCAATCACATCCGATTCTCCCTGTTGCCAAAGTACGGCACGAAAGTCACCAAGTTCCTTGCCAGCCTCGATCAGCCGTGGGAAAAGCGAACCCTCGGGAAGCCATTGTGTTGAGGAGGTCCCTCCAACCGCTACGTTAGCAAATCCTATCGGAACTTGAGCGACAGGAATCAATAGGTCTCCAACAACAGGCCAAATCGAACCTCCATCACCGCCATTCGATATCGGTTGTGGGTCGTGAGCGATGCGCCATGATTTTTGGGTGCTATCGTAGGCCACCACCCGCCCTGATGAGTCTTCGACTCGCATCTGCTGATCGCTGGAATTGGTTGCATACGATTGGCCGGCAACGAGGAACACTTCACCGATTCCGAACGGTCCTACTTGGCCCTGAGCGACCACCGAGTCACGATCGACAAGCCTGACCTCCAATCGATACCAGCCCCCGGCCGGGAGGCGAATCGTCCCTTGTACTTTCCCGTCAAGCTGAATCGCTTCCATCGATTGCCATCGAGATGAATCCAATGGCAACTCCCTAGCCTCACCTAGGTTCCAGTCGAGGTAGCGAACTTGAAGTTGCGTGAATGGGACCTTGGGTGGGATCATCGACACACGAACGTCGCCAAATCCACGAGTTGCTCCCCCTGCGCGGTTCAAGTGAGAGCTTTTTGGCACAAACCCGCGACGCTGAATGACTTCGAAGGGACGAGGCGAGTTCAATTCAAGCTCGGTCGGTACCTGGCAAAGCCCCAAGGCTTGCCCCAAAGAACCGATCCAACAAAAACAAACGAAACGAACCATTGACTTTGAGAGCATGTCACACGCCTTAAATTTGAGCTATCGCTTGAACGCACATCCCTAGAGCTTACACGCAGTTGGATAGGCTGCCAGCCTGTCAGCTTGTCAAGCTGGGTGTCACAGGCTGCAAGTCATCACAGGCCGCTAATCGTGAGCCAAAGTCTACGGCGTTATTAAATTACTGGCCGCCCAACAACTGCCTCCGTCCAATCATTTCGGAACTGGCCGTTCGGGTCGGCAATATCGCACTGTTGTTGAAACCTTTCCAAGTTTGGAAAGAGTTCACGCAGCTCTCCGGCGGTTAGCGGGCATAGTTTCCCCCAATGCGGACGTGCATCGAAGAGCTTGGCCATGTTTTTCGCCATAAACGTCACGACCTGCACGAATGCTTGCCGCTGATCACGCCTCATGAAATTCGTCAAGGTAATCGAGTACCATGGCTCCTCTGTCGTATGGGAGTTGTTGCCGTTACCGCGATCGATTCCAAGACTTGCCATCGAAATTAGCGTGTCATCCAGAAGGATTTTCCTAACACAAATCGGGTAGTGATGACAATAAATACCCGTAATGGCAATTAGTTCGTTACCACACCCCGCTTGAGTCAATTGAACCTCAAATCTCGGATCGCATGGGCGCGCCTCTTTGCGTTCGTGTCCAGCGACCATCAGCGTCTGCGTCACAAATGACATGGCTGCCTCAAGCTGACTGCGTTGAACAAATAGCTCTATCTCAAGATGCGAGAACAGTTCATGTTCCATGACTAACTGCGCCGAAGAAGGGTTAACGGTTCGCCAATCCTGAATGACAAAAACAGGAATAAGCCAACGATATGCCGACCGTAGAACTTGGCGAAATCTTAGCCCGCGAACCATCAGCAAAATCAACAAGTGCAAGGCTATGTCGAGGGCCAGAAATCGATGCCACAGGTAGATCCAACCTGTCGCGGATCGGGGGGCGTCCACTTCCCGGCGATGTTGGACGAAGTAAGTCCAACGCCAAGGGACGAGATAGAACTGTTGCAACGGGTAACGCATCTCAGCGTCTACAACTTCAGACAATTGGCGATACTCATGAAAATGCTCTTCGACACTATAGGTCTCTCTGCACTGCATGCGAACACTGAGAATCACGCCGAGACAACCAAGCGAGCATCGCGCAGCCCGAAGAGCATCTCCATTGTCGATTTCAAGAATACATGCTTGCCCAGTTTTCGGATCGTAGCGCGCTACGCGAACGCTGATTGCGTAGTGGGACAACGAGTGCTTCCCAGAACCATGCGTTCCAGTCGAGATAGCACCTGCGACCGTCTGCTCGGATATGAACCCGACGGAGGGTAGCGTCCAACGCTTTTGCTGTTCCAATTCGTGTAGCAATCGCTTGATCTGACAGCCACCACCGACTTGGACGGACTTCGTTTCGCCATCCGACATCGGTTCGACCTGATTCAAGTGGCGAAGATCGATCAAAACTTCGTCGCATTCAATAATCCTGCTCCACGAGTGGAGACGTCCAATTACCCTGATGCGTTCTCCTCGGTGCTTGTCCAAAAGTTGAAGCACTTCTTGCTCATTTCTCGGTTCATAAAACCAAGCTGGCCGGACTGAGATGTTCTTTCCAAAATTCAGCCGTTGCATATTTGATTTAGGTTGGCTGGTGTTGTGGTTTAACCGCCGAAAAGACGCACGATCCCAAACGGACACGACGGTTCAACACGGCTAAAGCGAGCGGCAGATTGAAGCATCCCACCCCGAAGAGTAACGGCTTGTTGCATTTAATACTTTTCCAAATGCATTTCGTTTAACAGTCGGCCGTAGGCGTACTGTCAAAGCTGCAAAGTTCGCCTTCGGCTGACTGTTAAACGACTAAATCAACAAGCCGGTAAGCGAGGGACAATTTCGCAGATCCCTCACTTACGTATCGGGTTATGATTGGTGGTTTGCAGTCTGCCGCTCGTCTAAACATCAATGCTCGCCTACCGCGATTATCATGCAAACAGCTCTGGCACAGCCAAGGCTTTGACCAGTTCGCGAGGCTGATTCAAATGGTTGTATACAATCGTCTCAGGATCGATCCCAAAAGCGTGGTAGATGCTTGCTAGTAGTTGTGCTGGATGCAGTGGGGAATCGATCGGAGCGCTCGCCGTCTTGTCGCTCTTGCCATACACAAAGCCGCGTTTGGTACCTGCACCTGCGACGACCGCTGTGTAACAATACGGCCAGTGGTCTCGGCCGTCGTCGGAGTTTCCATTGCCACTTGTGCTGACCCCTCGTTCTGGTGAACGACCGAACTCGCCAACAGCCACCACCAATGTGTCTTCCAACATTCCCCGTTGATCGAGATCTTCGATGAGTGTGGATAGGCCAGCGTCCAACATGGGTGCAGACTGATTCTTCATTCGCTTCGAGAGATCCGTGTGATGATCCCACGAATGATTGTCACTATTGGCAACTTTAGGCCAAATGACTTCAACGACCCGCGTT
>Ga0247834_1007369_pt1 | contig 11745 bp, 24 predicted proteins | sample LaCruzMarch2015__8_FD_187118 | JGI IMG/M metagenome (GOLD analysis project Ga0247834, IMG submission 187118) | Freshwater microbial communities from meromictic Lake La Cruz, Castile-La Mancha, Spain - LaCruzMarch2015_12m | ecosystem: Environmental > Aquatic > Freshwater > Lake | place: Spain... | reverse complement strand
TAGTATCTTACTGCTATACTGCCTATTTAGTTTACAGTAAGAGGTTTACTGTAAACTAAAATGCGATTCTAATGTCATCGGATCTCTAGATCCCCCTGATTCTTTACCCAACCATTCTCCTTCTTCAGTGAAAAGATACCCATATCCTATATCAGAGCTAAAGAATTCACTTACCGATGCGTTGATTCTAGGAGGATTAAATTTCTCTCCCCGATCTCTATGATAAGCTACGGTAACCCCTTTCTCTGTCGAGTTAAACGAATGTGAACCCGAAGGTGTAATCTCTTCCTTGAGGAAAGATATATCACCAAGAGAAATAAGGGCTTCTACTTTTTCACGATCTTGATAATTATCCATTAAGGTTTTCCCAACCCCTGCAAAGTACCCGTCAAAGTGACAGTAGATAGATTTAATAACTTTGTTACCTGAAGTGTCGGTAGTCTCGATTGCAATTCTAGATCTTGTTGCCATTTTTATTTGTTTTAATTGGTTTATGAAGCTAAAGTACACAAAAGACCCGTAGGAAAAAAACCTACGGGTAAACTTTTTAATCTTCTTCCTCGGTGTCTTCCTCTGGTATAAATTCACTTTGCGAATCCTCCATAGCATCTAATGCCTGTTTACCTGATAGAAAATTAAAGATAAGGTGTTCTAGAATTTCATCAGGCTGAATCTCCTGTTGATACATTCTAGTTAAAATCTCCGTGGCTTTTTGTCTGTCTGTCATGGGATTAAAGTTTAATGATGTCTAAATCAGTAACAGGAAAAGAAAAAACATAAAGAGCATCTACATCTTCTTTCTCGTATCCGTAATCCTCTTCCGAGGATAAATCTTCTATTACAAAAGCCTCTGCCTGTTCTTGACTGTCACACTCTACGTGAAAAATGGTTGGTGAATCTAGACCTATCACATAATCCGGGTCTGTAACTACTACACAAAATAACTGTTTCATTTTATTTGTTTTAATTGGTTTATAAAGTAAATATACTAATTCATTTCGTAGGAAAAAACCCTAGGTAAAATATTAATCTTTTAAAGCTCCGATCTTATCAAAAGTATCCATGAAGTCTACCCCTGTCGCTTCTTTTAGAATGTGGGCATCTTCCCTAGAAAATTTAGGAACTGTGGATTTTGGTTCTGTGTCGGCTGATTTTTCTAGAAGATCTTTTATCAACTGAAAACTTTGAATTTTTGGTTTGCTCATAATATTATGTTTTTTAATGAAGCTAATATACGAATTTACCTCGTAGGAAAAAAACCTACAGAGAAAATTCAAATCTGCTCTTCATAACCTCTACCTTATCTTCTGGACACCCGTGGGTGTTTACCCCCTCGTGACGGTTTTCTACCCCAATTACAAAAACTTTATACCCTTGATGTTTACCAAGATCCATGTAGGGATCTAACTCCCATTTCTGTGTAAACGTATTAGACACCACGATTCTCTCTTCACCTTCTTTCATCTTCTCTAATACCGAATTCATACACCAGGAATGTGCATCTTTTAATTTGGAAGGATCAAACACATAGGCGCTATTCTCATCCAAGAAGAACATATCAGCTTCATAGTGTATTCCTCCGAGGGTTTTAGCAAATGTGCTTTTTCCCGACCCGGGAACTCCCCTTACTATAATCAACTCCTTTTCCATTTCCAAGATTTTTCTATGTTGTTTAAATCAAATTCTTCGATCATGTTATCCGCTGCGCCGTGGATAGCAAGAGAATCCCAAATCCCCTGATCTTTCCAGTCCTGTATCTGTTTCTCTCTTTTGAATTCTCTCATCTGACCAAGTTGGTGGAATCTCATATGACCTAGACATATGTGAGCAACCTTTATAGGATCAGCACCCATACCTTTAATCCAGTTCTGAATCTCAGGGGTTTCCGTGATTAGATTAAAGGCCGCAACGTCATGGCCAGGGGAAGTAGGGTGTCCGTTCTTAGGGTTTACCCTTACGCAATCCAACTTACAGATATCATGAAGAACACCTGCAAGGATAAGATCCGTGTTGCCGGTAGGAATCAGACGATTGGTAACTATTTCTATGTGATGAAAAGTGCTAGGCTCTGGATGATAATCCGGACGTTCCCGTAACCCTTTAAGGTCCTCAAGTTTCTTGAGGACCGTAGGAGGTGCACTTTGTATCAGTTCTTTGAAGTTCATCCTTTTAATTTTATTTCGTATAAATCTTTTTTAATAAGATTTATCTCTTTCTTCTTTATTACTATCAATCTATCTTTTAAGGTTTCCCATTTCAAAAGATCTCTTTCTCTTTCGTACCCTTTAACTTCTAAATAGATCTCATAATCTATTAAATAAAAATCAGGATAGTATCTCCTTTCTTTCCCATCCCAGAAGTAAATAAATTCTTCTGTTATCTTATTGGTCCACCTTATATTTCTAGAACTCAAATACTCAGATACTAGAAATTCCCATCCCCCGTTAACCTTGGTTGGATTCCCTAAGCTATCCAGAGTTTCCATTAATTTAGTTCTTCCGCAAACATTATTTCTAGAATAACTATCTAGGTTTTCTTTTACTGCCCTAGCCATGGATTCTGATAATTTCTTTTTAGACTCCTCGCTAAGCTTTTTTCCTTTGTTAGATTCTGATATTTTCTTTCTAGTTTCTTTAGTCATTACAGGATATTCAAGTCCTAATAATTTTGATTTAATAAACTGATTACTTACCTCTAATTCCCCATTTTTTATCTTTTTATTATATTCAATAAAATTAGATTTTACCTTAATCCCCTCAGGATTCTCTTTGCATCTAATCTTATGTTGGGTTAGAGAATTTAAGTTCTTGAATTCTCTTTTACAATACTCACATTTCATATTTCAATTTATTCTATATATCAAAAATAAAGAGCTATCTTCTCTAACCTTTTTATTTGTGGTCCTTGTAGGATTCGAACCTACGGCTCTCGCCTTATGAGGGCGGCACTCTACCACTGAGTTAAAGGACCTAATTTATTTTCTAGTGATCCGCTCAGGATTCGAACCTGAGACCTATTCATTAGAAGTGAATTGCTCTATCCAGCTGAGCTAGCGGACCGTATCCCCTCCTGTCATATTGTTATAGGGTAAATATAATAATTCATTTCGTAGGAAAAAACTCTATGCAAACTTTTTTAGGAATTTTGCTCTTGGTCCTCCTCGAAGTTTTCTTAATGCTGCTTCTCTGATCTGACGGATTCTTTCTTTACCAAGACCTATGGTAGCTGATATTTCCTCAATGGTCTTTTCCTCCCCGCCAACCCCGAAAGTAAGTTGTATAATTGTCTTCTCTCTATCAGTAAGTGTATCTAAGATTCTATTCACAGCATCTATTTTTTCAGAGGTTCCAGAATCATCAGTTTTGAAAGTGTCATCGGATATTGTATCTCCTAAAGTGAAATCTTCTTCTCCTATTGGTTCATCCATAGAAGACATTGTGTTAACAGCTTTCATAGACATAACAACTTTGGATTCGGTAAGACCTGTTTCTCTTACTATCTCTTCGAATATAGGGTCTCTACTTTCTCTTGCGTTGAATTCATTGATCGCTTTCTTCACCTTAGCCATATCTCTAATTCGACTTAGAGGTAGACGAATAGCTTTACCGTTCATTGTGATCGATTCAACTATTGCCTGGCGAACCCACCATAAAGCACATGTTATGAATTTGAACCCTCTCTCGGCCTCGAACTTGTGAGCTGCTCTGATAAGACCTAAGTTACCTTCGCTTATAAGATCTTCTAAAGTTAATCCCTGATGTTGAAATTTCTTAGCAACAGATATTACAAATCGAAGGTTTGCACATACCAATTCATCCAATGCTTCCTGGGATCCGTTCTTTATCTCCCCTGCAAGAACAATCTCTCTTTCTTGTGGTATCATAGGTATATTAGATACCGAATCTAGATAAGCTTTTAGAGATTGTGTCTCTTTTAGGGTTATCATTTGTGTGATAGTAAATCTTTTGTTAGTGCTTTTCATGTCTTTTGTTTTTGTTATGAGATAAAAGTACTAAATTCTTTCGTAGGAAAAAACCCTATGCGAATCTTTTTTAATTCTTTTTACGCCCGAGGGAGAGAGTACATTAGTAACATACTGCATGGGGGAAGCTTAAATCCTAAGCTTCCCTATAATCTGAGATAGCTCAGTCATATCTATTGGATCCATTTTAACCTCTGTCTCCTCGATTTCATCAGTATGGAACTGGATAGTAGTTCTCCGGTAATCTACATCCCCAGTATTACTTAGGGAATAAAAGAGCTTCTCCTGTACCTGACCCCTACGGTTTTTAGTAAATACCATATGTGGGGTTTCTTCGCCATCCCTACGGAGTTCAAGCATACCTGTAGTACTATGCTTTAGTTTATTTGAACCGACGAATACTCCTCCTTTGGTTACCTGTTGTATGGCAAGGAACGTAGTGTTCTTTTGATTTTTATTTCCGCCTAGGTTATGGGAAAGCATTAGATCAATTAACCATTTTTCTGCAGCATTACCAGATATGTGTAGGGTTTCCTTTACCGTGGACTGAACCTCTGCAAATGAATCTATAAGTACACAATCGTAACCTTCGGTCAGAACTTCCTCCAGGATTCTCTTAGGATTCGAATCTGAATATTCCCCTAAGAAAAGAATTGGAATGCTTCCAAATTTAGGAAATCTCTGAACGTATTGGAAAAGATCTATCCGAGTCATCTCCGCAGATACAAATAGAACAGAATGCCCAGACATAGCTAGATCAGAAAGCATATCAAGACCAACAGTTGATTTGCCAACACCAGGACCCCCGGTAATAATAAAGTTACAAGCTTTTGGTATTCCCCCGTCATTAGAGAAAAACTCATCCACCTCTTTACCGGTAATCATATTGACAAATAAGTCGGGATCGAAACGTTGGTTTCTCATTTTAATTAGCTCCGGTGCTTTCTGGTCCTGGGATTCGGATATACCAAGCTCTTGCCTTTTCTTTTCAGCATTAGCTCTTACCGATGCTGCGATCTTTGCACGGGCCTCTTCACTCATTGGCGGTCTTACACCTAACAATTCTTTTCTTGCCATTTTTATTTTCGTTTTAATTGGTTAATGAAGTAAAAGTAATAAATACTTTCGTAGTAAAAAAACCTAGGAACAAATAATTTTTAATTATTTTAAATCAATTCCTGACATTGATCACATACCATAGAATCCCTGTCCACATATTCGCCACAACAAGGGGAATATAGATCAGAATTTTCCATGATTGTATCCCCGGATTCCCCGTCTTCGAAGTCATCGAATCGAATACAGAACTCATATCCGGATTTATTGGAAAACACGACTGCTAGGGTATCTGAATTTTTTATCGTAAACCCTAAATTGGTTAAGTGATTAATCTTAGCTAAACTCATCGCATTGATTTTGGGGATTTACTGATATCTCTCTTTTTGGTGTTTATTGATATTTTCAGCAATTTCATTAAAAGTATATTTACCACTTACCCCTACCGTCCTTTTAATTTTTATACCGGGACTGAGGTCTAATAGTTCGCCTTCGACCTCTTTTACCATAAGCATTTTCTTGATCAAATCTTTTATTTTTTCTTTCATGGGTTTATTTTTAATTGATTATGAAGTAAATTTACTAATTTATTTCGTAGGAAAAAACCTATTATGAAAATAATTGGGGGTATTCTCCTTTTATTTCTTCTTTGCTCATTCCGAATCGTGAACCCAGCATAGAGACTATATCATGGGGAAGTCCCTCGTATTCAACCAAAGGCCATTCGCTGTCCTCACTTTCCTTTACCACAAAAGAGATCTCCATGAATCCAAGAAATTCTTCAAATTCCTTATCCGCCCCGGGATCTACCTTCAGGAAGGTCATTTTTTCTATCTTTACCTTTTTTGGGACTTTAGGAGATTCTATCATACTTTTATTATATCGGGGTTTCCAAAAAAGATTTCATTCTCTTTTCATTTTCTTTTATTCGAAAGATAAGCAATAATGACAGCTAGGAGTAAACCTACTGGTACTATTAAGGCAATAATGATTTCTTGGGTCATGATCTTTTTATTTAAATAAATGTACAAAACCTCCCCGTAGGAAAAAAACCTACTCTCCCTTCTTACCCTTCTTACTTGAGTTTGCTGATATTATACTTAGAATTATAAGGGCTCCAAACCAGCTACCAATACTGTATTGGATTCCAAGACCCAGAAGTCTTAAAGCAAATATTAGGACAAAAGGAACAAGTATAACCATGCCAATTCCAAGGACTACTAATAATAAAGTAATCGCAATGTTACCCTTATTTTTTAAAAATAATTTTAGGATTTTTCCCATATGACTTTATCTTTTATTTCTATTTTTGTTACGTTTTTATTTTCCCCTTTTTCTATCTTAGCTAGAATAGTACCAGCATATGAATGGGGATTTTTTACTTTGTCGTAGATTCGAAGTTCTCCCCCGTAATAAACAAACACCTCGTCTCCCCCAGGGGTTGTACTTAATTGATTTTTTCTGTATTCGTCTTGTACTCTCATGTATTAACTGTATGGATCTAAATCCGGATTGGGGATTAGCCCCCAGCTTTTTTCTGCATTTCCACCTGACATTCGAGCTAAAGAAACTGAGGTGGCTCCTTCTTTAAGTACAATAAGAGCTTCTTCGTATTCTCCTTCGTCTATAAGATCTAATACCTCTCCAGCAATCTCCTCATTTACATCAACAAGAAATACCACTGCGTGGCGGTGTCTATTGGCTTGGGCTCTCAACACCATAATTCCCATTTCTTTTTTGTAGTCATCTATATTAGCGGATATCCATCCGCCATCTATTTTAGGAACTACCGGAAGGAAAGATTCCAACCCTTTACTATCTGCTATACCGTAGAATCTCATGTACTTGTTTATGTTATATATCAGTAAATGTAATAAGTTTCCTCGTAGGAAAAAACCCTAGGGTTATTTTTTTCCAAGAACAAGTCTAGCAAAATCTTCTGTCTTTACTTCGTCGTGAAATAACGAATCGGGATTACTGGCTCGGGATACACACTTGTAACAAGTAAGTCTTTCTGTCTTTGAATCGACAAGTGAAGAACTCTTATTACAGACATGGCAAACCAACATTTTCATTGATTCCGGTTTATATGCTTTTCTTTTCATTGTCCTAGGAATTTTTTGATTTCTTCTACATTTGGGGTTAATTCAATCTCTGGAATTTTAGACTCCGCAAACCTTTTAAGGGTTTCGCACTTTTCATACTCCTCTTGTAGTATAAAGAGAGCAGACATTCTATTTAGTGCATTGACGAGATTGGCTTTCTTTGTCGCGGGATTTTCTGAATTAACTATATTGTCCGGATCGGACTTTATAGCTTCGTATGCATCGTTACAATTCTTAATAAACTCTTTTCTTTCTTTAGTTTCCCTTTCCATTTCCGTTTCTCTAATTATTAAATCCTCATCAAAATCCTCATCCTCATCTTCTTCGTCGTCAAAATAATTTCTCATATTTCTAAAAGGTGACAGGTTTTAGACCACCCATTTTCTTTGATGTCCCTGAACAAAGTACCGCCTTCACAGAGTATTTCTAATTCTCCCTCGAAGTCGGTGGATGTGTCTTTTCTAATCTTCTCTCTAACGATAGCTGCTCCTGCCATAGCCACCTTATTGTGTATCTCGTAGTGAGAAGCTTTCTTGTCTGTGGTACAAATAAATCTCGTGGCCCCCATATTAATTCGGTTTTATCAAATATAGGGTATTTATCGTAATAAAAAAATTATTCTGGTGGTCTCATATCATACAGGTACTTCTTAAACCTTTCTCTTTCGGCAAGGGATAGTCCAGTCCAAAACCCATCGAATCTTCCCGCCATCTCCTTAAACCCTTTAATCAACTCTTCTGTGCTTCTCTCTTCTCTCTTTTTTGATACACTTTTCATCGTCGTCATTTTTAATTATTAAACCTCGTTACCTTCTTCGTCATATTCAATCCCCATGGAATCAGACCATTCTTCTACAGTCTCGTCGGAGAATTCCTCGTCGTATGCTTTTTCTAATTTCCTATAAATTTCTTTGGATTTCGCCTTCACCCATGCGGAGCCTTTAGCCTCTAGTCCTATGTCTCCTAGTAAGTCATTTAGGTCTATTGTGATGTCCCCAATCCCGAAAGGGCTCATAAGAATTAATTCAGTGTCGTCCGTTTCTTCTATTTCGAATCTAACTGTGTTCTCATGGAAGTACCGGCTATCTGTTCGGACTATGTACATATCATACACGTCTGTTAAGGCATTCATAGCCTTATCCAGGATATCATCATCGATCCCGATAGCTCTTATAAACTTGGGGATATCTTCTACGTGACCCACGAAGCTTGCTCCGTCACCTTGGCTAGAGAACCCACTAAAGGAGATCTCCACATTAGTGAGACCGAATTCGGCCTCTAATTCATCTTGTTCATTTTCGATCAACCAGTCAAGGTCTATCTCCCGATTATAAAATGAATCCCGATTTTTAATTTCTTCTATAGCAGCCTTCTTAGACTCTTTAGGTAACTCGTAAATTTTGTAAGTTCTCATATGCCTTTTTCTTATAAGACAAACCTACACATTCCCCCTGTAGGAAAAAAACCTACCACTAAATTTATTTTAAATCCTTTACTGCAAATAGAATATACGGAATTGACTCGGGAGCATTTTCCCAAATGGAAAAATCATGTCCTCCGTATGCACCTATTAATAGGACCTGGGGTTCCGTGTCTATTTTCACCCAGAACCTTCTATACTCAAATTTCTTTATCCCTTCTAAGAAGTAATAGAGGTAATTACATTCCATGATGGAGGGAAGTCTAAACCCTAAATTGGCTAGAGCAGGCTCGATACCATCTTTATCCCTTCCATAGACCAAAGCGAATCCCCTCTTTTTCCCCTGGGAAAATGAGGGAAATATTCCTTTTAAGTCATTTTCGGGATCCCTAAGTAATTCTATTTTTCCAAGATTATATGTCTCCATGGATTATATATCCTCTAGAGTAAAAGCCCAGCAGCAAAAGATAATTATAAATGAAGCAAAGGCTTTAATTCCGGAATCCCATTTAGAAGGGGAAATCTCAGAAGCCATTAGGGCACAAATAAAATAAGAGCTAATTATCCCTAGCCCAATACCTATAAGAAACCCAAGACCTATTTTCATGGGTTATATATCCGCTAGACAATATCTTATTACTATAGTGTTTTCCTAGGGGCCTTTCACATACCCACTACCGGGATGCCCAAGTCTCCGGGTGCCTTCCCATCCCCCGCGGGAACTCTTCCCCCCAGAGAGAGCGAGACGGGAGACGATCCCTTATACAAATATAAGACTTACCTCCGTAGGAAAAAACCCTACCCTTCGGCGGGACCACATACACAGTATCTTAGTAATATAGTGTCTTTCTGACCCGTAAACGAGTCCCTTTCTTATGTGTATTTGAAGGTGGCGGTCAGCAGATCCCCATAGTTGATTTGCCGTATGCCAAAGTCTATAACGCCTCCAGAAAGTATAACCCCTCTAACCCATTTGCCAAATCGGGTACCCCTTGTGATACGAGAAACACTAAACATGTAGACAACCCCTTCGTTGTCAAAGAAAACACCTTCTGGTATTTCCTTTAGGGCCCCAAGTTGAACATGTCCACTATTATCGAAGGTCACATTGGGGGGCATAGAATCGATTCCCAGCTCATAAAAAGATATGTAGCCAGAACCGAAGTTAGAAACTTCGGTAGAACCGAAGTTAACCCTACCAACTATAAGTCTTCCCCCTTCCTCCATAAAATGGATCTTGTTTTTACCTAGGACTTTCATAAAGGCTTCTCTTGTCATCTTCTTTTATTAAATAACCCAAATGAAACCATCTTATCTAGAAGTCTAGGAGGATTTATACCTTCTGTGTTACCACTCCAAAAATTAAACCAATCGCCCATTAGAGAACTCAAATCGACATCCTCCCCATTCTTAAACTCAACACCAGAAGGAAGAGAAGTGACCGAAGTCAAATCGACATCCCCTCTATTTCTAAACTCCACACCAGAAGGAAGAGAAGTGAGAGCATCCAAATAGACACTTTCACTTGTAATGACTATTTTGTTCCCCCCAATCTCATAGGGATACCCTTTCCCGTCTAATACCTTTATGAACGCTTCTCTAGTCATTACCCTATATATCAATTTATTTTCTCCTAGGTTTTTTTCCTACGAGATAAGATCGTATATTTGACTTATGAATAAAGAGCTTAACCTACTTATAGAAATAGAGGGACTTACCGGCGGAGGTTCCCAGAAGGTCAAACAAGATCTCATTAGAGAAAACCTTTCACCAGAGATGGAAGAGATCATTAGAATCTCATTCGATCCCTTCCTTACCACAAAGCTAAATAAGATCGAGGTGCTCCGGGAGTCATCAAATGATCTACAGGATCCCTTCCCTACACTGAAGGACCTCACAGGGAGACTGTTCACAGCCCCGGCGGCCAACGACCAATTACGTAAAGAGGCACATGATCTTGTTAATAGGTCTCCTCTCTCATATGAACAACGTAAGATGCTTGCTAAGGTGCTAACTAAGAGAGTTAATATAGGTATAGGTGCCAAGCTTATTAATAAGGCAGTAGGTAAACCTCTAGTACCAGATCCATCTCTAATGCTTGCAGAAGATGACGAGGCACAGATAGCTAAGTGGTCTACCATAGTCATAGAAGAGAAGTACGATGGGGTAAGAGTCATAGCTATAGTTAAAGACGACACGATCTCCTACTTCACCAGATCATTCAATGAGTTACCAGGGAGATGCCTACAAAAGATCACACGAGAGTTAAAAGCTTTACTCAACGGAATCGATGTGCCAGCACCAGGGCTCTTCTTCGATGGGGAACTCACCGACCTCAACCGCAAGTCAGTATCAGGGAAGGTCACACAGATGCTTAAGGGATCCCCGGCGGACTCCATCGGTGATGATATGCTTTATAACATATTTGATATAGAGGAGGCTGATGTCTTAGATAAAGGTAAAGGGGTTAACCCTTTCTCCCAAAGAAGATCCCTACTAGAGACAATGTTTAAAACTAATAAGATAGACCTTATAGTAGATAGGCTTATAGATAAGAAGAATGAGAAGGAAGAGATGACCTCGGTTGTCCTAGCCAACTCCATCACAACAGATGATCACTCCCTTATACATAAGACATATAAAGAGCTTGTAGATGTAGGAGGAGAAGGTATCATAGTTAAATCTCCCGATCACCTATATGAGTGTAAGAGAAGTAAATCATGGATCAAGATCAAAGAGGTCAATGACTGTGATCTTATAATTAAGGGTCACTATCCTGGAGAGGGTAAGAGAGAAGGGTACATAGGTGGTCTTATATGTGAAGACGCTTCTGGAACGGTAAAGGTCAAAGTTGGATCAGGGTTCACAGAAGAGGATTTAAAGACCTTGAGTGTTAACCCGGATGGTCTAATAGGTAAGATAGCCGCTTGTCAATACAATGTCGTAATCAACGATAAGACTGGGGGTTGGTCTCTATTCCTTCCTAGATTCATAGAGGTAAGGGAAGATAAGGACGAGGCGGATGATATGAGGGGGTTACTTAAGTAACGAGGCGGTCCGTCGGGGCGGGAGTCACTGGGGAGACCGTAGAGGACTTAGGGATCTTTGACGACAGAGAAAACTTAATCAAATAATATGTTCTGGGAAAACTTACCACTTATTCCCACTTATTCCCACTTATTC
>Ga0247834_1007368_pt1 | contig 11745 bp, 10 predicted proteins | sample LaCruzMarch2015__8_FD_187118 | JGI IMG/M metagenome (GOLD analysis project Ga0247834, IMG submission 187118) | Freshwater microbial communities from meromictic Lake La Cruz, Castile-La Mancha, Spain - LaCruzMarch2015_12m | ecosystem: Environmental > Aquatic > Freshwater > Lake | place: Spain... | reverse complement strand
TTTGCTGAACGTATTTCAACATCATTGAAAGTTTCATCGTGAATGCGCAGCCATGTTGCGGCATCCTCTATAATTTCAACATCTTGACCTCCAATAACCACGGTTATAGACTTTATGAACTGCTCCACTGGGTAAAACGAAGCTATGTTCGACTTCATCATGGTTATTTCTAGTACACAACTCTTCACAAGATCTCCTTTTCTTGCAATTGTTATCATGCTTGGTGTATCATATGCAAGGGTAACGGTGCTTTCTATAGATTCGATGGCAAATTTGGTTCTTCTCACTGAGTTTCTCTTCCACAGAGATCTCTGCGGGTCTCCTGTTAAAAACACATCCTGAACGCCGGTGGCAATGAGTTGAGTAAGACCTCCCATTTTATAACATAAACTTTTAATTTTTTTTAAATTTTACATGGAATTATGATGACTTGAAAATACTTTCCAACAGAGATTTAAATGAAGAAGTATTTTTTTGAGCATTAAGAGATTTTTTAATGCGCTCATCCCCCAGGATATCTGCCGCTGCTCCAAACTTCTTTTGCTGCAGGCCAATAATGGCATCATCAATCGAATCGTTGATGATGAGTCTCTTAACGGTCACGGGTTTTGTCTGGCCGATACGATGGGCTCGGGCAATAGCCTGCGTCTCGCTTGTTCCGTTCCAGTCCACGCCATTTATGTAAATACGAGATGCCGCCTGAAGGTTGAGACCAACGCCGCCTGCTGCTATTTGAATTATGAAAAAGTTAGTTGCCGGGTCCTCATTAAATTGCTTGATGGCCTTGACACGCTCGTCTCCTGACACATTACCATGGATAGCAACGCTCTTATGTCCATTGGACAGCAGCATATCCTTGATGGCAGTCATCTCCTTGTGGAAATGGGCAAAGATCAGAGTCTTCTGGATCGGAGAAACCTTGATGTCGTCTTCCAGCATCTTTAGCTTGGTTGACGTTCCTTCATAGAACTCGTCCTTGGAGTCATTTTTCGGCACCATTGTGATATTTGCCGTGCACTGCCTGAGCCGCAAAAGTGTTTTCAGCATTTCCATCCTACCTTCAGAGTCACCATATGCCTTGTATGCCTTAAGAGTGATAGACCCCTGAAACATGATGTCTTCGTACGCATTTCTCTCCACATCTGTCTGGAAATCCCCCCGAAGGTCCTCGATGACCAGCTTGGGAAGGTCAAAGACATCCTCCTTAACCACGCGGTACAAGAACTCTTTTGCGGCATATACCAGATTTGTCTTGAAGATTCCGATGAACTCGAGCAGCGTTGAGAAATTCTTGTCATCCTTCACGATTGGCGTTCCTGTCAGGCACCACTTGACTTCTGCATCCATCTGGCAGATAAGCCTGTATGACTTGGTCCTCTTGTTCCGGATAAGGTGAGCCTCATCAACAACTATCCTGCCAAAGTTGTATGTAAGGAGGAGATTGTCGTCGTTGTTGCTCATTGCCGAGAATGCTGTGATGGGCATGACAATCACCGGATTGGTATCAAGAATTTCCTTTGTGATAAGACCCTTGTTGGATGTCGTGGTATCAATCACCATAGGGGAATGATTGGTGAACTTCTCAAACTCTGACACCCACTGAGCCACAAGACTGGTTGGCACTACAATAAGCGTCTTCATTGGATTTTCTGCCATCACAGCCATGGTCAGAATAGTTTTGCCAAGACCCATGTCAAGACACAGAACGCCGCCAGGCGCCTCCTTGGCACGCTCCCTCTTTGCCATCCAGCGCAGGCATTTCTTCTGGTAATCGTACAGGACCGAATCAAGAGAAGTCATTTGGAGTGTGGTTTTTGGGTGCGGGGTTTGGGTGTGGGTCTTGGGGCGCAGGCAGGTTATATAGATTTTAAAAACCAGGGTCAAATGACAAAATGACAAAAATGACAAACAAATCGTTTGACCCTGGTATTCCCTAGGAACATAAAAGAGAGAGATTTCCACAGTAATGTAACAACTATTATCACAATGTCTTTCTCCAAGGTCCTCCTCGCCCTTACCTTCACCTCCGTGGTGCTCCGCGGAGCCCGTGTGTCCGCGCGCGTCCTGAAGAGCGCCCCCGCCCCCGTAAAGTTCATCAATGACTGCGGTCTCATGACCAATGTCTATATCTTCAATGATAAGTGTGAGAGCATGCGCAAGGAGATGCGTGCTCGCGAGGTCATGGTGGACCTTTGGGACTCTGCCACTCCCCAGTATTTTGAGTTCGAAGACAAGGTGTTTGACGCGTCTGGTTCCGAGGTGTCCTCTACCGACCTGTGCGGGAAGAAGCTCTACCCGGTTATCGACGGTGTCTACCTGTGCAAGGTTGATTATGCTGCAGAGGATGATGAAGCCAGTGTGGATCCTCCTGCCTTTTCTCCTGCGCCATCTCCTTCTTCCGAGGGTCTTGTTGCCGTGGTCAACAACTGCCAGGAAGATGTGATGATTGGTAACATGTTCTTCGCCCATGATCAGACATACGATGCTCGCTGTGCACCATACACCACTATCAAGCACGGGGAGAGCATTTACCTAGATGTATCCATTGACTCAACCGAGGTGACTTACTTCTCTGCTTACGGCCTCACCAGTCAGACCAACGCGCCGGTGTCTTCAGCCACTGATGCGACCATTGGTGTCAATGGGAGCTACTTTGGCATGTTGGCGGACATCTCAAAGGATCAGGTAGAATGTGATAACCAGAAGCTTGGCAACGACCTTTATTATGCATATTCGTCAGCATCTGCTACAATTGCCCTTTGTTAAAACAAGTATATGATTTATCTGTGTTAATCTGATAGTTCCAATGTAAATCGCACAAATATATCATCAAATGTGAGCAAAAGGACGTACATTGTCAAATACCGCGCAGTAGTTTCAAAAAAAAATATTTTTTAACGAATATAACAACAAAATGGCCCCTGCTCGTCGTGCCCGCTCACCAAAACGTGCTCGCTCCCCCAAGCGCGCCACCTCACCCAAGAGGGCAAAATCACCGGCTCGGAGGGCCAAGTCTCCTCGTCGCGCTCGCTCCCCTGCCCGCAAGCATGCTAACAAAAAACATTAAACCTTAAAATAAAATACAAAAACCCCAAAAAAAGAGTTATTGTCATTTTAGTGATTTTGTCGATATACATTTATATCGACAAAAACTGATATCTATATGAAAAGAATTTGATTATGCAAATGACAATTTGCAAACACCCAGAGTGCAATAAAAATGCAAATTACAACATCAAAGGTTCCAAAGCCAGATGGTGTAAAGCACATAAGACTGATGATATGATTGATGTAAAAAACAAGCATTGTGTGTGTGGAAAGCAACCAAAATTCAATCTTCCAGGAGAAACCATAGGGGTTTGTTGCGGAGAGTGCAAGACTCCTAATATGATTGATGTGGTGAACAAGAGATGTGTGTGTGGAAATCGTCCTAGTTTCAATCTTCCTGGAGAACTCACTGGAATTTCTTGCAAGGACTGTAAGACACCTGAGATGATTGATGTGGTGAGCAAGAAGTGTCCATGTGGAAAGCAACCAGTATTCAATCTCCCCGGAGAAACTATTGGATTTTGTTGCATGGTCTGCAAAACTCCTGAGATGGTTAATGTTGTCCACAATAAGTGTCCGTGCGGAAAGCAACCCAAATTCAATCTTCCAGGAGAAACCATAGGGATTTCTTGCAAGGACTGTAAGACACCTGAGATGATTGATGTGGCGAACAAGAGATGCTCTGGATACAATGGTGAGAAGTGTCCAGTAGGATATCTTCTTGCTCCAGGTTGTCAATATTGTCTGTCATGTGACCCTGACGACTCTCGTCGGGACAAGTTCAAGAAGTATGAAAACGCATTCTTCAGATATGTCAAAGGAAAAATTGACGTTAAACGTAGAGAATTTGTCGTCAAATACAACCCCGATGAGACTTTCAAGAAGTGGGCACGTTTGGACGGCATTGTATTTGGCAATGACATCATTGTGTGTTTGGAAGTCGACGAGAATGGGCATGATGAGTATATATGCGACGAGTCTCGAATGCACATGGTGACTGCAGAGCTTCTCCAGAAGTACCCACATACAGATGTGTGTTGGGTCCGTGTGAACCCAACTACCAAACATAAGAACCCTTGGGGCGTTGCTGCCAAACGAGACCGCGCAGAGCGATTTGATGCTGTTATCAAAGCCGTAGACGATGTTTTGAAGACTAAAACGACTGATGTTATTTGCATTGGTTTTGATTAAATTTGTTTGTTAATAGTACAAAATGCTACTTTCCAGGTACAGAGATGCTCTTGGCACTCCCCGAGTTGGTTTCCATGCAGCAAGAATCCCTGGGCTCGATTATGCTCTGTGGGACACAGTAGGAACCGTTGTGATTACTTGGGCGTTAGTGTATTTCTTTGCAAAGGATAAGTCATGGCAAAACACTTTGCGGTGGGTTATCTTTGCCTTTTGTCTTGGCCTTATTTTACATGTGTTATTTGGCGTCCGGACAAAAATGACTCAATCTATCGTCAACGTTTAAATACTTTAAGTTTAATCTTTGTCAATAGTACATGACGAACACATCCGAGCCCTTATCATACGTCATCATCGGAGGCGGGGTTGCTGGTTTATATTGCAACATGCTATTGACAAAGAAGAAGAAAACATGCTTGGTACTTGAGAAGAATGAAGATGTGTTCGGTCGAGTGAGAGAGCATGACTTTCATGGAGCAAGAGTGAAATGTGGAGCAGGTATTGTGGTTCCAGAAAACAAAATCACTGTGAAGCTTCTTAAGAAATTTAAGATGAGTACCGAGGTCCACAAGGGCTCTGGAATATTGGACAAACGTCTTCCTCCTTTTGATATGAAGAATGCAGTGAAGCAAGTGAAGATTATGTACAAGAAAATGACCAAGAAGGACCTTGCTACGTTGACGTCGCGTGAGATTCTGTTCAAGTATTTTACAAAGGAGTTTGCGGAGAATTTCATACACCACTCTGAGTTTCATGACTATCTTGATGGGTCGTTTGAGTATCTCTTTAAATATTACGACATCGATGATTTAGACAATGCTCCCTTTGGAAAGATCTATGTGAACTGGACAGAATTTGTGGAGAAACTGAAGCTCCCTAACATCAGAACTAATTACCCCGTCACCAAGGTAGAGAAAAGGGGTAAAATTTTTGTTGTGAATGACGAAATACAAGCGAAGGAGGTGGTGTTTGCTGTTACCCTTAGTGCATTAAAAACTATACAGTGCATCGGGTTCTCTATGCCAGACTTCTCACAGTATATTGGGTCAGTTCCTTTTTGCAGAGTGTATGCCTATTACAAAGATGGGTATGACATGAAAGATGATTATGTCATGGTAGATGGCCCCATTGACAAGATTATAAAGATTAACAAGAATGTTCTTATGGCTTCGTATGCCGATGGGGATAATGCTTTTTTCTGGGCAGATGTTAAAAAACTTCCCATGCCAGAGAGACGCAGAATAGTCCGCGATGAACTCAAGAAAGTTGGTTACGCCTTTGGTCTGCCAGATGATGTGTTTAGCGCAGACTGGACCGATGGTGACCATTATGTGAAACCATATAAAGGGACATTTGATAAACTTCTGGACAAACTTTCAAAGCCAACTAAGGGAGTTACAATTATCGGAGAAATGTTGAGCAAACGCCAAGGGTATGTTGACGGGGCTTTGACGAGTGTTGAAAGAGCATTTAAATAATCATTCCCAAAAAAAACTTTATTTGTCGATATAAAAGTATATCGACAAAAACAATAACGAGCCAATCAGAGCAAAATGCCGAACGGACATTCTCATAATTAAAATCGTCGTATACAATATATAGCAATGGACGCAAATCAAAATTGGAAGGACGTGTGCACTTTGTACAATTCTACTCGCAATGGAGGCGTGTCGCACACCGGGGCCATCAAGGTGGTTCAAGGCAAATTTAAAGGTCTGGGTCCAGCAAATCAGAAGAGGCTGACAGACCAGTACAAACCTTCTTCGGTTATGCCCAAGGCAGGAGAAAACTGGAAGGATGTGTGTACTTTGTACAATTCCCTGAGAAATAAGGGAGAGACACATGCCAATGCAATTAAAATCGTGTCTTCCAAGTACAGCGATGTTGGCCCTGGAAATCAATCACGTCTAGAAAGACAGTACAAACCTGCTAAAAAACCTGCCCCACCTGCTAAAAAACCTTCCTCGCCCGCTAAAAAACAAGATGACCCACCCACACCAACACCTGACCCAGAAGATGTCATCAGTACACTTGATCTGAATCTGTTGACCAAGGGTGGTGGTGACTGGAACATTGGAAATGCCATAGACATGAAAAACAGTAAAGTGGAACAATTTCAAGGGGAGACCGTGGTAAAGGCAGTATATGGGAAAAATTCTGGAACGAGTGGCGATCCCGGAGTGGGCGGTTTCCGTTTCACTGCCACTCCCATTGGTCTCAACAAGGACGCGATAACCTTTGCTTGGGAAGTATATTACCCACAAGGCTTCCAGTTTGCAAAAGGCGGCAAACACATGGGTGCATTTATAGGGCACGGGGCAGCCTCTGGCTATAATCATTCGCCAACTGGTTCTTCAAACAGAATCATGTGGCAGAAATTTGATAAAGACGGCGCGGGTGTCATATCATATATATATCCCCCAAGTGACTTAAAACAAAAGATACCAGGACTTGATCCCGAAGGCCATGGCATTGGGTTTTTCAAAGATGATTTCAAAAATGCGCTCAAATATGACACATGGAACAAAATAGAAATTGGGACCAAAATGAACACGTGGGTCAATGGTGTGCCACAATTGGATGGTGAATCATATGTTGTGGTCAATGGTAAGAAGCGTGTGTTGAAAGGTATCAATTGGTCTAGAAGTCCAGATCTGTTCATAAACAGGCTGGATTGCAACACATTTTTTGGGGGTCCCGATCCATCACCTGTTGACCAACATGCATATTTTAAGAATTTTCAGATGAAGAAGTATCAGGCATAATTACCATAAACAGATTTCCATAAATGTTGTATAAAAATCTTTAGTAATATTTTCAAGTTCACAAGTAATAGCATATGTGTAAAATTCCTTGTGTATTTTGAATATATCATCAGCATATTGATTATAACATATCCATTTAGATATGAAGTTTTTGGATTTTAGTTTGTATATATGACGAAGAGCATTACTAGCATCAATTGCGCATGAATATACTATTCCGAAAGCACAAATAGGTTTTGCAGCATAAGATTTTGAACCACTAAAATTGTTAGGACGTTTTTTCCCGGTATTTGATGCAGAAATTTTAGCACGTGTTTCTGCAGACCTAGGCTTTCCAAAATTAGGATTTAAATCACCAATCTTTGTAATAGACAATTTATCACGTGTTTCCACAGAGCTAGGTTTTCCAAAATTAGGATTTTTTACCCCAGATAATGCAGCAGAAATTTTAGCACGATGTGCTGCATCAAGAGTTTTGCCAAGATTTGCAGCAGAAATTTTAGCACGATGTGCTGTATCAAGAGTTTTGCCAAGATTTGCATCAGAAATTTTAGCACGATGTGCTGCATCAAAAGTTTTGCCAAGATGTGCAACAGACATCTTAGCACGTGTTTCTTTGGAAACATACCAATTCTTACGACCACCAGATGTTTTGTTGTAACCATTATCTGGATTCATCAGATTGTAATATGATATGAGGAAGATTTCTATAGTATCAAGCATATATACAGGACATTCTATGGATAGAACACACACATTACTCCATCCATATAAATTGAGAGCATTTGTATGGTGAGGATTGCTGCCATAATGATTAGAATACTTATTCATCCTATCAGTAAATTGTGTAGTCTGACCCGCATACAGTTTGCCATTTGGAAAATGCTGTAGATAAATGTGTCCTTTTTTCCGCCTTTCCCATCGAAAAAACTCCCAAAACATTGTGACATCATATGGCAAATATTCCTCGCAGATTATATCCATTCCTGCTTTTCTCTGGTGATATTTTACTTGTAAGTCTGTTTTGTCGATATATATGTATATCGATGTTTTACATGACGCAGCAGCATGGAGTAGACACGTGATCAGTACTTGGTTCGTACTCGGGAACTGGCTTAGGCTTGTATGCGTATGCCCCAGGCGGCTTAGGCTTGTATCCGTATGCCCCAGGCGGCTTAGGCTTGTATGCATATGCCCCGGGCGGCTTAGGCTTGTATGCATATGCTCCAGGTGCTTTGACCTTGTGTACTGGCTTGATCAACTTGGGAGCGGGTTTGTAGCCAGGCTTCTTCGTCTCATGATAGTTCTTGATCAGCTGCGCCGACTTGTGTGTTTGCTTTCCGTGGTGGTCCAGGTCGTACTTGCTCGCGACGTACTTGAACATGTCACGGGTCGCCGTGTTGTTGCGCACAAGCTCGTGCGTCAGATGCATGCCGTGCTTTCCAAAAGCCTCGAACAGACGTTTCTCCACGTGCTTCGAGTCGTTTACTCGGACAATATAAGCATCAAACGATGAGTAGTAGGTCTTGTAGCGCGCCCGCAGGGAGGCAATGTCTCGGTTGTGAAGGCCAACCTTGGCGGAGTCGCTGTCGTGGTTCCGGATGAAATAGACAAACTGATGCCCCTTCACATTGTAGTTGGGGTGCTTCCATTCGGCAGAGTCGCGGTTGAGTACCAGCATGGTGACAGGGGTGGTTAAGAGTGTGAGCTTTGTTTGGTTGGTGAAAAAATACGCACGAATGGATGTTTTGTAGGCAATTTCAGCACCTGGGTCAAATGACAAATGGCAAACTGATGTGTATATCGACGACGCACAAGATATAAGGTGGGCTGTTATCATCAACAGTACAATGGCAACTTTCATCAAGAACGTTGAGCGCTATGTCGAGCTGCACAAGAACCTGGCAGAGGCTGCCAAGACCACCAAGGATATGCGCAAGGAAAAGACTATCCTTGGCAAGGAGCTTCTTGAGTACATGATGCAGCATCAGATTGCTGACCATGTTCACGATGGGTTTGAGATTATCAACAAGATTCGTGAGGTCAAGAACAAACTCTCCGTGGAAATGATTGAAGGCATGCTTGAAAACTTTGTCAACGAGAACTTGGACGCCGAAAAAATTGACCGCATCGTAACTGCCATTGTGGAGTCCGAAATGTCCGGCGACACCAAAAATGCTCTTGTCGTCAAGAAAGTAAAGGAACCCAAAAAGCCTCGTGGCAAGAAGGGTCAGGACACTGAAACTGAAGGAGACTATGGTCTTGAGTAAATTAACCATGTAAAGATGCTAAATCAAATGCCAGAACAGGGAAAAGCCCGTGATAAAAATAATTGATTAATTAAAGATGACAACGATAACATATGAGACACCTTATCTACCTCCACCTCAACTCGTGTTACCCGACATCAATGAGGTTATGTCGCCGGTTCAGTCTCCCGCTGGAAATGATAATTTTCTGAACTTGCCGTACGTTCCAGTTCCAAAAGCATTTGAGAATGTCGGGTCATTTGAATTGAACAATCTTACGACTGCAAAGGATATCGCAACTCTTCAAAACAAGGTTAATAAAGATGCCGAAATGATGTATCAACAGTCTACTGTAAGGGGCATGACATTGCGCAACAGTGTTCAGGATATGAGAGAGGCAATAACGGGAATTTTCTCTGATCTGTATAAAAACAATATGAATGTCTCTGTTGGTGAGCTGTTCACCAAGGACAACAGACTGCGTGGCCTTGGTCTCCTGTTGGTTCTCGCGAGCCTTTCTTATATCCTTTTAATAACTTTTGGTTGATTGTTTACAAATTGTCATTGAACTTCTCAGAATATAAGCAATGTTTAACCGGTCCTGCCGACAAAGCCAGCCCAGTCAATGGCCTCATCATCCTCATCCTCATCCTCATCCTCATCCTCATCCTCATCCTCATCCTCATCCTCATCATCTGTGACATACTCATACTCCTCTTCCTCATCATCTTCAGGCTCCTCGGCAGTCTCCTCCTCTGCCTCAAAAGCTTCCAGCAGCTCCTTCTCCAGGTCATCTTCGGGCTCCTCAATGGGCTCCTCAATGGGCTCCTCAACGGGCTCCTCAATGGGCTCCTCAATGGGCTCCTCAATGGGCTCCTCAATGGGCTCCTCAATGGGCTTCATGATCTTGGTGATAGAACCAAAGCAGAGAGCGTCAAGCGCATTGCATACATCATCGGGAATGGCGGTGACATTGTCATCATCGCTGTCATCATTGCTGTCATCATCGCTGTCATCATTGCTGTCATCATCGCTGTCATCGTCGCTGTCATCGTCGCTGTCAATAGGTTCCTCCTTGATAAATACGCCAACCTCCATCTCCAGTTCTTCCGTCTTGATTTCAACAATCTCCTCAATGTCCTCCTCATCGGGAAGGAGGACCTTGACAGCCTTCTTCAGGATGCGCTCCATATCACGCTTGGCCTTCTTCTCTGCCGCCTCGCGTGCCTTCTTTGCCTTGAGGATCAATGCCTTATGGATCCTCTCCACTTCCTTGGCAATCTTCTTGGCCCTGAGAGCCTTTTCTTTCTCCTCCTTCTCGACAGCCTTCAGGGCATTCTTGGTCGCGGCGTTTGCCACCTTCTTGGCCAGACGGGTTTCCTCAGCATCAATTTTCTTGGCCTCCAAGAGACGCTGCTTCTCAATCATAGCAAGTGCCTTTTCAGCTGCCTTGGCAAATGCCTTGGCCTGCTTCTCGGCTTCCTTTGCCATCGCCTTGGCCTCCCGTGCCTCTGCTGCCTTGATTGCCCTCGCCTGGGCGTTAGCAAGCTTCTGGGCCTCGGAGAGCTTTGCCATTGTTGGTTGGTAGTTGTTTGTGTTTGGTTGTGTTTGAGTAAGTGATGAACATCATTTACTCAGAGTTTATATGTTCCTTGGCATCTCCTGGGTCAAATGACACCTCCTGGGTCAAATGACACCTCCTGGGTCAAATGACACCTCCTGGGTCAAATGACACTAGATATAGTAGATATCGTATTCACCAAAACCATTGAAGGAAGTTACGAGGCAGTTGGTATATGCCCCCCACCTGGGGAAGTAAATCCAGTCATCGATATGAAGCTCTGGGATGTACGTTTGTTTGTTTATGACATCGACCCCGTCGCAAGTACATCCGTAAATGACGCTCATATGCTTCTCGTCATTCTCCCCCACATCCTTTACGATTATGGGTTCCGGCACAGCTTTCTCGTAGATGACATTGGAGAACCCTCCGTACGTGGACTCGTTGACAAAGTATTCATAATACCCATCGCGAACACGCTTGCCTACCACTTGGCACGCCAGCACAGAGTAGTGTTGGGCAAAGAACCTCCCTGGCTCGGCTATGAATTTTACGCTAGTGTCGCTGAAAAAGTCCTTGATACCGTCCCTCACATATTCGGCAACGCAAGCTGATACAGTTCCGTCGTCCTCTATATCTGCATACATCCCACCCCCGATGTCTATGATGCCAACTTCGTGGCCCATAGCGGTGGCAATGTCATATGCTTCGCGGGCAGATTTAAGAGCTCTCCAGTAGGCGTCTGGGTTGCGGGACCCGGAGCCTACGTGGAAAGAAATGCCAGACACGGCAATGCAGAGTTTCTTTGCGTGCTCTAGCAGAGTTTCAACCTCGTCGGCCAATGCTCCGTACTTTTCAAGTTTTACGAGGGCGTGTGGGTCGTCGCAGCGGATACGGAGAACCATTTTTGCTTCTGGGTGGTAATTCTTGATCT
>Ga0247834_1007367_pt1 | contig 11747 bp, 13 predicted proteins | sample LaCruzMarch2015__8_FD_187118 | JGI IMG/M metagenome (GOLD analysis project Ga0247834, IMG submission 187118) | Freshwater microbial communities from meromictic Lake La Cruz, Castile-La Mancha, Spain - LaCruzMarch2015_12m | ecosystem: Environmental > Aquatic > Freshwater > Lake | place: Spain... | reverse complement strand
CAATTACAGCAAAAACCAATAAAGTTGAAAAGAAACTTAAAGCAATTGATCTACAATTAAAGAAATATAAAATTGACAAAGACAACAACGAAGATCCGCACGATGTTATCAACGGTGCAGGATATGTGGTTTTAGACCGTAATGAAATGATCAAGAAACTGGGCGGAAAAGCATAAATACAACTATGAAAACTCTAAAAGAATATCTTACCGAAAGTAAAAAAGTCTATGACTTTAAGGTAAAAGTAGCCGGTGATATACCAGAGTCTTTTCAAGAAGATTTAAAAACAGCATTAGAAAGATGCAAAGTCCTTAAATTAGAAAAGATCAGTACCACCCCAATACAGTCTTTGCCTTTAGACTTTCCTGAAATGAAGAATTGTGAAGTTCATATCTTTGAAGTAATCTGTGAATACCCAATTACTGGACCTGAGATTGCAAATGATCTTAAAAGTCTAGGACTGGCAGAAAACAGTTTCCGTGTTAGGGGTATTGACGAGCCTAGCGAAATGGAACAAATGCTTGCAGATCAAGAAGCACCTAAAGATGTATTGCTAACAGATGCAAATATTGGTGATTCTAAGATTAAAGGAAAAAACTATTTTGGTGATGACTTCAATCGTGGTTTCTTAAAAGATTTAGAAAAATCAGCAAAGCAACGCAAAAAAGATCAAGACGGGCCGACAGAATATAAACTGCCCAAGGCTAAAACAGACAAGGCCGGCCTAAAAAGCGCCATGGGGAGTAAATAATGGATTTTAATCAGTTAATGGCAAGAATGCGTGAGTTGGATCAACCAGCACAATCACAACAAGTAGAAGCCTGTGGTGATCCTATGATGGGACAATCACCGATGGGCATGAACAATCAAATGCCGCCTCCACCAGCACATCCTAGTATGAGTGTTAATCTAAATGCTCAGGGTATGGATAATATTGAAAGTCTAATGAAGTTGATGACCAAAGTTAACCCAGACATGATCAATCAACCAATGCCTAAGGCTATTGAAATTGAACCAATAGGTATGCCTTCGTTAACACCTCCAGGCCCTAGTATTTCTAGTATCGGAGATCTAGGTGATTTAGATAACGGTCCATTAAAAATGTTGCCAGACTTAGACAAAGACAAGCCACATGCAGAGCCTGATGCAGATAACATGGGTGGCCCAAGCGACATGGATGCAGACAATATGCCTCCAATGGGTGACTTAGACCGCGATGACGGTGATGATGTAACTAAAGCTATGGGCGATATTGACGGCGATGGCGACCACGATATGGACGACCATGAAGCTGAAAAAGAAGGCCCAGAAAGTGAAGAGCCAGAAGATGACGAAGAGAAAAAAGAAGAATTTGGAAACTCAGTTGCCGGCAGTGCAGGATCTGATTACAAAGATATTGACTATATGAACAATCAACTAGCTGGTGGTATGAACGGACCTAAGAAGAGTTTCAGCGGTAAAGCATATCGTGGAGATAATCCCATGGCAGCAGGTGCTTACGAAAGCAGAGATGCTCTTCGTGCTAGCATTCGTTCAGAATTACAACAGAGATTAGCAGAAGCTAAAGGAGCAAAATAATGGCAGATTTATACGGCGTAACAGCAACAGGCACATCAGTAAATGTTGATGCCAATGCAAGAAAATTATTAGGTGATGGTGCCGCAGGCATTGGACCATACACAAGTTTTGGTACTCCTACACTAATAGCACTTAAAATTGTATCGGCTACTATTAACTTTACCACAAGCCCTAATGCGGCTAACAGCAATATGTCTAAGGCAGTCACCGGTCTTCAAAGTCGTGCAGAAGTATACTATGTTGGCGTACCAACAGCTTCTGGTGCCAATCAGTTTGTGGCACTAGTTCACAACGAAGACGCAAATGATGGCTACGGTGCAAGTTCAACATTTGCAGGTACAAGTTATGAAAACTTAGAAGATGCTGTCCGTTCAGCATTAGGTACAGCAGAAGACGACATTACAATTACTGTGGTAACATTAGGTGGTTTAACATTTGCTTAATGTAACTATAAAAACCAAATAGGCTCTTCGGAGCCTATTTTTTTCAGTAAATAACAATATGGCAAAATCACTAGACGGTAATTTAATTAAGAAGGCTCATGCTCCTCAACGATACACACTAGAGGAAGTAAAACACCTTGAAGCCTGTATGGATCCCGTAACAGGACCGTTATACTTTGCTAAAAACTTTTTAAAAATTCAACACCCTACACGGGGATCAATTCCTTTTATTCCTTACGACTATCAAGAAAGGTTGATTGACGCTTATCACAACAACAAGCAATGTATTGCTATGTTACCGCGTCAGATGGGTAAGACCACATGTGCCTGTGCATACCTGTTATGGTACACAATGTTTGTACCAGAGGCACAAGTACTGATTGCTGCTCACAAATACGAAGGTGCGCAGGATATTATGAATCGTTATCGATTTGGTTACGAGAACTTGCCAGACTTTATTCGTGCTGGTGTTTATTCATATAACAGAAATACTATCGAATACGATAACGGTGCTCGCATACAGGCAGTAACAACTACAGAAAATACCGGTCGTGGTAAATCTCTTTCATTGATCTATTGCGATGAGTTTGCATTCGTACAACCTCCAGAGAAAGCCAAAGAGTTCTGGACTGCGCTATCGCCAACACTATCAACAGGTGGTAAGTGCATTATTACTTCAACACCTAACAGTGATGAAGATCAGTTTTCCCTAATCTGGACCGAAGCACAAAAACGATTTGATGAGTTTGGCATCGAACAACCTCTAGGAACTAACGGCTTTCACAGCTTCTTCGCACACTGGAATGAACATCCAGATCGTGATGAAGCATGGGCACAAACAGAGCGTGCCAAGATTGGAGAAGAAAGATTCCGTCGTGAGTTTGACTGTGAATTCTTGATCTTTGACGAAACACTAATTAATGCTGTGCGTTTAGCCGAAATGAAAGGAGTTGAACCGACAATGATTATGGGACAGACTCGATGGTATAAAGATATAAACCCGCAGGCAACTTATCTAGTGGCACATGATCCTAGTCTTGGTACAGGCGGGGACTATGGTGCTATACAGGTCTTTGAAATGCCTACAATGGAACAGGTTGCAGAGTGGCGTCATAATTTAACACCTATACAAAATCAAGTAAAGGTAATGCGAGAAATATTAAGGTATATTCAAGAGAGGGGCACAGAAAAAGGTGGCCAACCACAGTTATATTATTCTGTAGAAAACAATACACTAGGAGAAGCTGCACTTATTGTTATCCGTGACATAGGAGAAGAAAACTTTCCGGGACTTTTCCTTAGTGAGCCTATCCGTAAAGGACATGTGCGTAAATTCCGTAAAGGATTTAATACCACGCACCGTACAAAAATCACAGCGTGTAGCCAACTTAAGAACATGCTAGAAACACAAAAGATGAAGATCTACAGCAAGCCCTTGGTTTCTGAACTTAAGACTTTTGTGGCCACAGGTGTAGGATTCAATGCTAAAACAGGTGAACACGACGACCTTATAAGCGGTGTTCTATTAATCATACGCATGGCTACTGTGCTAGCAGATTGGGACCCACAGATCTATGATAAGTTAACAGAAAGAATCACCGAAGATCAGATGCCCATGCCTATCTTTGTGTCTAGCGGTTTTTGATAAATATAACTATGGATGCAACAAACAATATTGCCACTGATTTATTTTATAAAATTCGCAGCCGCTTCAAAGGCCTAAAGCTAGGCAATGAATTGGGTGCTATTACCATCAACCCTGAAGAAGCAAGATTCTTTGATTTTGATTACATGGAAGGTGAAACTGCTGTAGGACATGTTAGTATCAGTCTTGCAGAACAGAATTCTATCAAAGTTTATTTCAGCACAGGCATCACAGAAAGCATGGATCCCCTACAGAAAAACAACTGGTACGGATTCCTAAAAGAATTAAGACTATTTTCTAAAAGAAGATTGATGAGCTTTGATACTAGAGACATTGCCAAAGACAATCTAGATCGTAGAGATTATGAGTTTTTAACTCAACACAATCAACCAAAACAACAACCAAATACAGTGATACAACCTGTCGGAGAAAGTATTATGAGTGAAAGCCAACTATACGGTAGCAAGACAATGAGCTATCAAAAGTTAATGGATACCCGTTTGATTATCAAACACAGTCAAACACTTGCGGACGATATGCATCCCGGTGCTAGAAGCAGAAACATCTCAGCATTGTTTGTAGAAAATCAAGACGGTGAAAGATTTAAATATCCTTTTATCCACCTTAGTGGTGCTCGTGCAATGCAACGACATGTGGCCAACGGTGGTGTACCTTACGATGACATAGGCAAAAGTATTATCAACATGAGCGAGCAGATTGCTCAACTAAAAAGTTTCAACAACTATGTTGTACGCAACGATCTAATGAATTTTGAAACAAATGATGTAGTCGAGCGTAGCCAACAACAGCTAAACATGATGCGTGAACAATTGTCTAGACTAGCCAAGCAGAGTCACTATGATGTTTATAAAGAAACATTTCAGCCACAAGAGGCATTAGAAGTTCCGCAAGAAGTAGTCGAAGATTACACTGAAAAATTTACAGTTAAGAACTTTAAAGAAGATATCAAAAGCGTATTTCCAGTTTTGTACAGACTAATGAAGGAAAGCGAATTAGGCTATAACGACATAGTCGCAATGACAACCACTGAACAACCAACTACAGAAGATTTTGATCTTGAAGAAAATGACAATGAGTTTGATCGCTTTGAATCATGGGTTATGGGTCTAGGAGAAGATAGTCCTATACAAAGTCAAGAACCAGAAGAGCAGGCAACCGCAATACAAGCACTACAAGAGCTAGTGGCTCAGGCCTTTCCAATAGGTGTAGATGGTAGCAATGCTGTTGAAAGCCTCAAAGGGATTATTGAAGATCCTCAACTAGAAAAACAAATTCAGACACAGGCAGCACAAGATCCCGAGATGGATGCAAGAGGTTTAGTACAACAATGGTTGAGCCTGTATGCACCAGAAGTATTAGAGCAATTAGATTTTGGAGACTTTGATCCAAACGCAACAGCGGAGCCAGAAGGTGAAGCGCCGGCGACTGACCAAGGGGGTGATATAACAGCGCCAGAAGCACCAGCAGCAGAGGTTCCAGCAGAAGAACCAGTTCCGCAAGAGTCAGCGAACGGTCCTAACAAGAGTGATGTTCCTGCTTTTATGAGAAAAGACAAAGGTGGCGATGATTGGAAGATGAGCTCAAAAGATCTAGATGATGAGAAAACAAAATCACCAACTAGTTCAGCAGGCTTAGAGCGTAAGAAGAAAGAATTAGGAATAGAGAGCCAGCAAATGAATGTTCAAGAAGTTGCAGAATTTATTCACAGCTTTTATGATCGTGATTCAGGCACATTTCCCAAAGGCCCAGAAGGCGTATGCACTATGGTAGGCAAGAAGTTTGGTGAACAGGCAGAACATGTTGCTCGTAAAATGGTAGAAAGAATGGCACCGCAACAGCAAGATCCGCAGATTGCAGAATTGGCTCGTATTAGAGAATTAGCAGGCTATTAAAAGTTTCGTTGCAGTTAGAGTCTAGTTAACTCTACTAGATCGGGCACTTAGGTGCCCTTTCTTTTGGCTAAATTGCCTGTCAACGAATTACCAAGGTAAGGCGTTATTATAGTATACACTTGTAAAAGGTGGTTAATATGTTGATGAGGACGCACTATGACACGCTCAGTAAAGTTTATTCTACTGACCACAACGATGCTGGCAATGATAAGTTTGGTAGCAAATGGGAAAGAACCGATTGGAAATACCAAAGCTACCGTTGTCCAACCCCTGACTGCGACACAAAAAGGACGGGTCCGTGTAAGCGTCCAAAAGATACAGAAGCCTAAAATATTTGTAGGTAATCCTCATAAGATTACACTGTTTGCTGACGACACAGATTTTGATTTTCTTGAGGTCGATGATATTATCACTGCTTATCGACGAGAAGACCTACAAAGAATAAAAACAGATCCCTCAGATAAAAACCCAGAAGGACTATCAGAAGAAATACAGTGGCGATTGTTCTTGGCAAGACAATTGGCCCTACTCAAATACAAAGAAATTCACGGCTGACAGATCAATTTCTTTATTGGCAAAATAAGTCAAAAAAGTATCAGATAATCATTGACCTTGCTAAATAAAAAGCGCATAATAATACATGTGCATAAGGCATATAAACATTTTAGGCATAACATAGGAGGCATTTAAAATGGCATCATTAGCAGAAATTCGTGCGAAACTTCAAGAAGCACAATCAAAGTCCACAGGACAATCCACCGGCGGTGGAGACAACGCAATTTACCCACATTGGAACATGCAAGAAGGCAAGGAAGCGGTTATCCGTTTGCTACCCGACGGCAATTCAACCAATACATTTTTCTGGGTAGAACGAGCAATGATCAAATTGCCGTTTGCAGGTATTAAAGGTGAAACAGACAGTCGTCCAGTTCAAGTACAGGTCCCCTGTGTTGAAATGTACAACGACGGTACAGCTTGCCCGATCCTTTCAGAAGTTCGTGGTTGGTTCAAGGATAAAGCCCTTGAAGAAATGGGTCGTAAGTATTGGAAGAAGCGTTCATACATTTTCCAAGGTTTTGTTGTTGAAGATCCTATCCGTGAAGAAAAGACTCCCGAGAATCCAATTCGTAGATTCATCATCGGTCCTCAAATCTATCAAATCATCCGTTCAGCACTAATGGATCCAGAGTTGGAAGAATTGCCAACTGACTACCTGCGTGGTGTTGACTTCCGTATTGCTAAGACTAGCAAAGGCGGATTTGCTGACTACTCTACATCAAAGTGGAGCCGTCGTGAAAGAGCGTTGAGCGATATTGAGAAAGCCGCATTGGAATCACATCAGTTACACAACTTGAGTGACTTCCTACCCAAGAAGCCTACTGATGTTGAGCTCAAGGTAATGAAAGAGATGTTTGAAGCGTCAGTTGACGGTGAAGCATATGATCTAGAACGTTGGGGACAATATTTCAAACCAGCAGGTTTGGGTAGTGCCACTGGCGATCCTAACAAGGCCACAAGCCGTGCAGCCGCTCCTGCTCCAGTAGCAGATGAGGACGATGCTCCGTTTGATACTACTCCTGCTCCAAAAGCAGAGGCAGCGCCAGCAGGTGATGCAGGTGGTGCGAGCCGTGCGCAAGACATTCTTGCCATGATTCGTAATCGTCAGAAGTAATTAGACTAAACATAGAGTGTGGGGATGCCCACACTCTATTTCTCAACAGGGCAAAAAAATAATATGGCAAAAGCATTTGATATTTCTAAATTTAGAAAGTCAATAACTAAATCTATTGACGGTTTAAGTATTGGCTTTAACGACCCAACTGATTGGGTTAGTACAAACAACTACGCATTAAACTACCTCATTAGCGGATATTTTGATCGGGGCATTCCCCTAGGCAAAGTCACTGTATTTGCTGGCGAAAGCGGAGCAGGTAAATCATTTATCTGTTCAGGTAACCTTGTAGCAAACGCACAGAAAGCAGGTATCTATCCTATCTTGATCGATACAGAAAATGCACTTGACGAAAAATGGCTACATGCCCTCGGTGTTGATACAAGTCCGGATAAGTTGTTGAAACTTAACATGGCCATGATTGACGATGTGGCAAAGACTATTACAGAGTTCATTGCAGAATACAAGACAATGGACGAAGCAGATCGTCCTAAGATTTTGTTCATCATAGATTCATTAGGCATGTTATTGACACCTACTGATGTTAATCAATTCCAAGCAGGTGATATGAAAGGTGACATGGGTCGTAAGCCTAAGGCACTGACAGCATTAGTTCGTAACTGTGTTAATATGTTTGGCGCTTACAATATTGGTATGGTATGTACTAATCACACATATGCTAGTCAAGATATGTTTGATCCAGATGACAAGATTAGTGGCGGTCAAGGTTTCATTTATGCATCTAGTATTGTTGTTGCTATGCGTAAATTAAAATTGAAACTTGATGCAGACGGTAATAAGACTACAACTGTTCAGGGCATTCGTGCAGCTTGTAAGATTATGAAAACTCGTTATGCCAAGCCGTTTGAAAGTGTACAGGTTGAGATTCCTTATGAAACAGGTATGAGTCCGTATAGTGGATTAGTCGACTTGTTTGAAGCTAAAGGGTTGCTCAAGAAAGAAGGTAACAGTCTTGTCTACACTACCAAAGACGGTGAGATTATTAAACAATTTCGCAAGGCTTGGGAAAAGAATGAGAAGAATGGTTTAGACATTGCTATGGAAGACATTTCAAAACATGGCGAAATTTCCGCTTCAGAGATAACTATTATTGTTGAACCTGAAACGGAGATTACTGAATGAAAGAAGATTTAATTGCAGACATCTGGACACTAGTGATAGAGCACATACCAGAAAAACATCGAAAGGATCTCGCTGCCGACTTTGTTAATACACTTTTAGATTATGGCATTAAAGAAAGTGTTCTAAAAGATTTGACAGGTGTTGACAGCTATCTAGATGATGCTATCAATTATGCAATCGACGGTGAAGAAATTGACGACGAAGATCCAGAGTATTACGAAGATGAGGAATAAATGAATTGGTATGACAAGGTTAGTAGAGATATAAGCAATATTCCCGATGCTGTGGCCTATTATGAAGCTGAGTTAATCGAAGCAAAACAAGATGTCCGTATAGCAGGAAATATCGAGAAGGCAAGTTCGCAAATGCCCGGTATTGTGGAAGAACGCTTTAATCAACTTCAAGAAATTGAAGGTATCCTTGAGTACTTAAACATTGAACTTCGTAGACTTCGTAGTCAGCATTTCCGTAAATATTTAGAAAACTATCAACGAGCTTTATCTTCGAGAGACTGTGAAAAGTTCGTAGAAGGTGAAGCTGATGTTGTAGATTTTGAAAAGATCATCAACGACTTTGCTCTACTGCGCAACAAGTGGTTAGGTATTATCAAAGCACTTGATCAGAAACAATGGCATCTAAGCAACATTGTTAAACTACGAGTATCCGGATTAGAAGACGCCAGTCTTTAAATACGGTATAATATGCGCAGATAAATATCTGCATGAAACGCATTGTACTAATCACAGGGGGTTTCGACCCCCTTCATTCTGGGCATATTGCCTATTTTAAAGCTGCTAAAAATTTAGGCGACATGTTAATTGTTGGATTAAATTCCGATGATTGGCTTGTTCGTAAAAAAGGTGCAGCCTTTATGCCTTGGAACGAACGACTTTGTATTATCAATAATTTATCAATGGTTGATGAAGTTTATACCTTTGATGACGACGACGGATCAGCAAAACATTTTATTCAACAAGCAAGAGCACATTATCCCGATGCTGAACTAATATTTGCCAACGGCGGCGATAGAACTAAAGATAATATTCCAGAAATGGATGTTGTGGATTCTAATCTATCATTTGTATTTGGCGTAGGCGGCGAAAATAAAATGAATTCTAGTTCTTGGATTCTTCAAGAATGGAAGGCACCTAAAACAGAACGACCTTGGGGATACTATCGTGTTTTACACGAAGTTGCTGGTATGAAAGTTAAAGAACTCACAGTCAACCCTAGATGTAGTTTGTCAATGCAACGCCATCAGCATCGTGCTGAGTATTGGATTGTAAGTGAAGGGCAAGCAGTAGTTAACAGTATAACGGCCGGCGGGTATGCATTGCCATCGACAGAATTAGCAAAGCACGAAGAATACAAAATACCAGTTAATGAATGGCATCAATTGACCAATCCCTATGACAAGCCAGTAAAGATTGTAGAAATACAATACGGCGAACGCTGTGAAGAAGAGGATATAGAAAGAAAATGATTAATATTTTTATTGGCTACGATCACCGTGAGGCTATAGCATATCATGTATGTGCAAACAGTATTATTAGACATTCTAGTAAGCCGGTATCATTGACACCGTTAGCACTACAGAATATGCAAGACTATGAAGAGAAACACACTGACGGAAGTAATCAGTTTATATACAGTCGCTTCTTAGTTCCACACCTAATGGAATACAAAGGTTGGGCAATCTTTATGGACGGTGATATGTTGTTAAGAGACGACATTGAAAAGTTATGGTCTCTTAGAGACGATAGCAAAGCAGTAATGGTTGTCAAACACGATTATAAAACAAAGATGACAGAGAAATACCTAGGCGCTAAAAATGAAGATTATCCTAGAAAGAATTGGTCAAGTGTTATCTTATGGAATTGCGGACATGCCGCAAATAAAGTAGTAACTCCTGAATTTATTGAAACTGCCACAGGGGCTCAACTTCATAGATTTACTTGGCTTGCTGACGACCTTGTTGGAGAATTGCCCAAAGTATGGAATTGGCTTCCTGATGAATTTGGATCTAATCCGGGTGCAAAATTATTGCACTACACTCTAGGAACCCCTAGCTTCCACGACTTTGCCACAACTCCAATGGGCGACGAATGGCACAGAGAAAGAATCTATACTGATTATTGTCTACAAAGAAATCTATGATATTTTTAAGTAAAGACGGCGAAGACGAATACATTAATATGTTTGCTTATGGTTGTGGGAAAAACTCCGTATCAACAAAAAATTTTAATTATGACGATTCAACTGAGTCAATTGTGTTAAGAGGAATTTTAAAACACAAAATAATGAAACGCTGTTGGGAAGATCATCGAACCTTTTATTATATGGATACCGGATATTTCGGTAATGAACGAACTACACAAAACCCAAACAGTTGGAAATATTGGCACCGTATTGTAAAAAACAATCTGCAACACGGCGAAATTATTGCAAGACCCGATGATAGATTTAAGAAATTTAATAAAACTTTTGCTCCTTGGAAAAAGACTGGCAGTAAGATTTTAATCGCCGCACCGGATGAAAAGCCTTGTAAGTTTTATGGTGTAGACAAAGATCAATGGGTTGCCGAAACTGTTGCAAAAATTAAAAAACACACAGATAGACCAGTAGTTGTTCGTGAACGAGCGCCAAAGAGAATCGATAGAATTGTCACTGATACTCTTCAACAGGCATTAGATAACGATGTATTTGCTCTAGTAACATACAATAGTGTTGCTGCTATTGAGAGTGTATTTCACGGTATACCGGCATTTACAATGGCTCCAGCAAATGCTGCAAGTCCTGTATGCTTACAAGATCTTAGCAAAATAGAAACACCTTATTATGCAGATAACGATAAATTATATGCTTGGGGATGCCACTTAGCTTACGGTCAATTTCATATTGATGAATTAAAAAACGGAAGAGCCAAGGAGATGTTATTACATGGATAACAATGAACTAACATTAGAAGAAACACTCGTACACGGATCAAATAATCAATGTACGATTTCTGTAGAAGACGAATCAAAGCCGTTAGTAGTACGAGGAGTTATAAAAAAACATCATATCGATCATTGTGTTTCAATAGGACGAGATTTTTATTATATCGATACAGGTTATGTTGGAAATTTTCCGAGTGTGGGTAACCCCGGCGGGAAAAAGATATGGCATCGAGTTGTTAAAAATGAAAATCAACACTGCGTGATTAAAGATGTACCTGAAGATAGGTGGAACGCACTATTAAAACAAGATCCTAGATTAGGCTGGAAAGGCTGGAAAAATCACAATAAAAAAATCTTATTGGTTTTGCCAAATCCAAAAGCATGTAGATATTATAATTTAGATTACGATACATG
>Ga0247834_1007359_pt1 | contig 11764 bp, 14 predicted proteins | sample LaCruzMarch2015__8_FD_187118 | JGI IMG/M metagenome (GOLD analysis project Ga0247834, IMG submission 187118) | Freshwater microbial communities from meromictic Lake La Cruz, Castile-La Mancha, Spain - LaCruzMarch2015_12m | ecosystem: Environmental > Aquatic > Freshwater > Lake | place: Spain... | reverse complement strand
ATCTCTTTAGGCTTGCTGCTTTGCGGGTAGGCTTGCCATTTTCGTCTTTCATTGGTCCGGGCATCCCAGACATACGAGCACAGAACGACTTCTTCCTAGCCCCACCTTCAGGCTGTGGAGCCTTTAAATTACTACCTGTTGCCTTGTTATAAACGGCTCTGCCTTTAGCAGTTAAGCCAGCACCTTTAGAGACGGGTAACTTTTCACCACGTCCTACTGCTAAAGAAGGGGATTTCTTCTTGGTTGCCATTAGCCATTAGACCCAGTAATTGCGTTTTTGACTAATACTATATTGAAATATGCACTGACTGAATTGTTTGCTGCTACCCCAATAGCTGATGCTACAACACTGTTCTTTTCTGGGATTATGTACGGATATGTAAAGTCATATTGCACAGAACCATTATTTAAAGTAGATACGGCTCCAACACGCAAAATATCATCTGGACCATGTTGCTTTAAAAAAGCTGTTACAGAAGTTGAACCTGTAACCTGCCCTGTAGTAATAATACCTGTAATTAAGTAGCCTGTGTAACCCGCTGGAACACAGTATTGTGCCGTGGTACGGTTGTTGTATCCAGTTGCAATGATGTCGTATAAAACTGCTGGAACACCTGCTGTTACTACGCCTGTACCCGCATTAATATTACCCGCATTTACTCCGCCTGAACCTGCTGTAGTTACGTAAAACCCGTTTATATAAAGGTAACTATACCCTGTATTTACTGGTGTTTGTCCATCTAAAATAACAGATTCACTAACCTCGTTATAGTCTGCGTCAACCCCAAATATAGCTACTGTACGTGCGCCAGTACCAGCAGAGGTATCATTAGCACTACTAGAACTTATCTTAAGCACGGAAGCTGTTGTTGGGTGCGGGATAGTTCCGCCATCGGGCCAAACAGATTCCTCTGAGGTATCAACGTCTGGGTTGTAACCAAAAATATTAATCACTTCATGACCAGTAATCTGACCACGAGCAACTTGAAGCTCAAACGGCTCGTAAGTGCCTACTTGAGTAATCGAACGAACTACACCTAAATTTGCCATAATTAATCTCCTAAAGTTTAAAGGAGGTAGGGTTTGTACTACCCCCGAAGATTAATTAAGCTGTACGAGTAAACGTATAAGCAGTTGCACTAGAGAACATTAAAGTAAAGCGGCCTTGGCCTGTAACACCAGCAGCAACAGTTAACTGACCGAAACTAGCAGCAGTGGTAGCTGCAGCATCAGACAAAATACCGTTTACAGCTACAGCAATAGTTACTGTGCTTGCACCAGCGGTATTGTCAATGTACAACTCGTGAATTGTGCCCTGAACTGCACCGATAGCCGCACCTAACAAAGTACCTGTAGGCAAAGTAATAGTAGTAGCTGCTGCTGAAGTGGATGTAATGTAGCCAGTAGCCACTTGAGCTGCGGTAGCTGTAGCAGTTGCATTAATTGCTGTTGGGGTGTGCGTAACAATACCGATAGCGGTTTTGCCAGTTAAATTGCCTGTAACTGCGCCAATAAAGCCATTAGTAGACGTTACTGGTCCAGAAAAAGTTGTGGATGCCATGAGATTTCTCCATACAAAGTTACGTTTATTAGTCTCGTATGCGTCTGCTGGGGCAGTCTAATAAACGGGTTTCCCCAGTTTCTACAATCTTACTACTTTTTTACGTTTGCGCAAGATGTTTATTGGATTTTTTTAGGTACCACATGGATGGAGATTGTCAAATATATTTCGTAATATTACGAATCAACCAGCTACAAATTACGATACGGGTAATACATTAACTTAACAAATAACAATAAAAAACCCCTCCGAAGAGGGGTTCCAATCTAGCATAAGTGCTTGATTTTACTGGATTAAGCTCCAGATGAACCATACATAGAAAGCGGATCAGACCATCCAAATGAATAACGTTCACGTGATTTATATCTCACGTTACCGGTGTCAAAGTCACCATCCATTGAGTTGCTCAAAGGAGTACGAACGAAATGCTTCATGCCGTTAGGTACATCAGTTGTCAAGAACCATGCATTTGTGTCGGTCAAGAAATGGTTAATGGTGTAACCGTCTGGAATCGAACCATTGTTCTTAATAGCATTGATGTCGTTATCAGCTGTGCCAACACGCAATTCAGTTTCAAGCAAGCGAGTTGCCGTGAACTGGAGAGCAGGTGGAACAATCAACTTCTTAGGTTTAGCAGCAATTAACAAACCACGTTCATCTGTCCACAAGCTGATCTGAATAACGGCGGCTTCCAAAGAAGTCTCATTCAAGTCGGCAGGGGTAGAAGGTATGTTGCTGTTAACACCACCAGAAATTAAAGGGTGTGAAGCGGAGAATAATGTAACACCATCACCACCAGTGTATCCAGCGGTAAATCCGTTATTCAACACTGCAGCACCTTTAACTTGCTTGGTGTATGCCATAGCACGAGCTAAAGACTTAGTATAGCGAGCTGACAAAGAATCGTAGAGGTTGTCTTCAATTGCTTCTTCAGTCAAGCTAAAGCCAAGGGCAATAGTTTCGTGGTTGTAGCGTGCAGTCCAAGCTTCTTGTGCATTGTCATAAGCGATGGCAGAACCTTCGTTTTTAACAGGAGCAGCAGAGAATCCTGACAGCTTTGTTTCTTCTTCGAAAGAACGCTCAGAGGTCTCAGTTTCGTAGATCTCTTTGTGTTCTTGTTGATAAGTAGCATACTCAAGTCCGAACAATGCGTTCAGTCCTGGGAGCAACTCTTTCAGTAGTTGTGCGCGTGAAATAGCCATTTTTTAGCTCCTAGGTTAAGATGCGGCGTTGCCGGTGGTTGATAAAAGTTGTGACAAGTTAATCTTAACGATTGCTTCCACAAATGCATCTGCACCGGTTGCTGTTGCTGGAACGACTGCTACCACACGGAATGGGAAAGTTGCTGTAACAGCAGCTGAACCACCATAAATGGAAGAAGTAGCATTACCAGTTGTTGCGTTAGGTGTACCAACAATACCTGTTACGTTAGTGCCGACAATGTTCTTGCCAGCTGCAGTAATGGTTGAGTTGTTACCGGTAATAGCAACTTGGAACAAAGCAGAAGGGTCATCAACAACATAAGCAATAACGTTAGTTACGCCAGATGCTGGTGCATATTGAGCCTGAACTGGTTGACCAGATGAGTTAGTGTATTGAACACCAACTGCAACACCAAGAATATTTCCTGCTGTTAAATCTGAATCGCCTGATACTGTGCCACCCACAGCCAAAACCACTGGTTGACCGAAATAGATTGCTTGACCAGAAGTAACAGGGTACTGACGTGTTGCTCCTGCGTATGGTAAGCCATCTAAACGATTAATTGGTTTAAAGCCATAGGGAGCTGAGATGGTTGGATAAGCCATTTAATTCTCCTAATTAGATTAATTATTACCTTTACCAAAACTAGTCGAGGACTTGCTCTCTTTAAAGAGTGGCATCCTTGGGTCGCTTTGGCGCATTAAATTGTTATCTACAGCCTCTGTCTGTGCGCGGGTTTGGTCGGCATAAAATTTGTTGCGTTGTTCAACAAACTCAGTAGGGGTCTTGCAGAGTAACAAACCACCGATCTCAACGTTGTCTTTGTATCGACTGTTGGGATCAACTAGCATTTGAAACTGGGGTTGCTCTTCAATCTGGACTGGCTCCCAACCTTCACGCAGTTTAGCGGAGAGATTACGAGGGTCTGCTTGGTTAAGCGTGGCCACACGGATCCAGCGATATGCAAAACCAGCTTGCTTATCAGGTTCTGGCAAGAGCTCTGGTTGAGCCCAAGCGGTAGGACGCTCATAAGTTGAACGGGTTTCTAATTCACGAGTGATTCTGTTTGTAGCCATTTTTTAAACCTCCAATTTTAATACTTCACGGGAATACTGCTCAGGGCTCAAGCCAAGTTTTTTAATCAAGGCCATCTGCGACTGCTTTAGCCGTACCTGTTTGGAGGACGTGCTTCGCGTTGCCGGAGCTACTACCGTGCTTGGCCTAGTCTTTTGAGGGGTTTGATTCTCTTTAGCATCTGCCTGGGTGCTGCCTTCTTCCTCAATATCGAAATACTCAGGAAACTTTCTGCGCATGGTTTGATCTATGCGCCTGTAATACTGGTCGGTACCAACAACATCTTTGCCGTACTCGTCCACTAGTTCTTCATGTACACCAACAGCATAGTTTGACATAGCTTTTTTGGTGCCATACCAAGGATTTTCATCCAACCAGTCTTGTGTTTTGGCATCAATACGTGGTCGTTGTTGTTCTACTTGCTGTATTTTTACTTCATTTTGGTCTTCTTGTAAAGCGGTTGGCCTAAATTGTTTTGCTTGCTGTGCAGCATAGCTAGCGTCATTAAGGCTACTTTGTGCTTCAACAATACGATCGGCATCGCCAGATTCAAGCGCTTCCTTGTATTCACGCTTAGCCATTGTCACTTGCGTGTCAGTATGGCTCTGTACAGTTTCAATGTAAGTTTTCTCGCCAGCGGTGTACTGTGCTTTGAGTTTTTTGTTCTCATCAAGCACTCTACGGGCTAGTTCAATGGCTTCTGTTTGCTCACGCAGGGCAGCTTCTTTAGCTCTACGCTCGTCATGCCAGACTTTTTTGTACTGTTGAAGACGTTCTTTCTGGTCTCGGGGGGTTAGTTCAGCTTCTTCTTCATCAGTAGCATCCTCAAGAGCTTTTACCTTTTCTTTAGGCATTGGCTTCTGATTGCGGTCTTCTGGTGGGGTATCGTCCTCGATCTGAATGTCAATCTCACCATCTTCTAAGGGTTTACCCTTAGCTTCGATTTCTTGTTCGTCGGGGAACTTGAATTGTTCTTTGTCCATTTAGTGCTCCTTAAGCGCGTTTGATGCCACGTGGGTCCTGAACTACGGCTTCCACTGAGTCATCGTTAATCATTCGAAATTCACGGCCATGAATTAATAGTCGTGAGCCAGCGTTTGGTCTGACAATTACGAAATCACCTTGTTTGCACCAAGGTCCGTTCGGAAAACGGGTTTTATCGTTATAGCAGTCTGGGCCCAAGTCAACAACAAATAGAACAGTAGCTAGCTTCTCTTCATAGTTAATCGTTGAGTCTGCTTTGAGGATTCCGCTTTCATACTCTTCTTCCACTTCTGGGATAGCGCAGAGGATGCGATAGCCTGATGGTGTTGGGAGTTGGCGAGCTTTTTCTTCGTTTGTTGCTTCGTATCTATAACTACCTACTACTTGCGGACTATTTGGGTTTGATCCAATTAGTATTTCACTCATCTGAATGCTCCAGGTTTTTTGCGAGGTCATTTAGTTCCATCTGCGCAGTAAGAAGACCTCGAATCTTCCCACACATAAACTGGTAGTCGGCAAAGTCTTTGGCTGTACCGGTTCCCAAGCTATCTTGCAAACCTTTAATTTGAGTTTCTAGTTTTTGATCTAGTAGCTCTAAGGTTTTATCCATCATTTGTTTTCACCCTTTTTAGGTTGATTACGCTGCATGCGTTGAATATTGAATTGTTCCTTGGATTTAGCCATATCAATCCCTAACTTAGCTCCTATTTCTTCTGCTTTAGATTGGCGCGTTTTGTCATCTGAAATGACTTTAATCTGAGCATTCATACCCGCAATCTTCTCTTGGGACAAAATGCGCTCGCGTTCAATTGCTAGTTGGTCAGCTTTAGCAGTCGCATCGGCAATGAGCTTACGGTTCTTAATATCAACTTCCATCTGCTTGATCTTCAACTCTTGCTGCTGCATCTGAATAATTGGGTCTTGTTGAGCCTGCTGAGCCTGCTGAGCTTGTATTTCTTGTGTGTCACGTTGGAGTAACTGCTGAGAAGCGGCGGCTGCTTTTTGTGAAATAGCTACTTCCAGCATCTCTGGCATTGCCCGTTCGTCTGAGTCTTCCTCATCTGGATGATATGGCAACTCAAAGCCCATAGTTTGTTCCATCTGTTTGCGGTACTCATAGGCAATGTGCTCGTTAATGTGAGCCATCATAGCTGCCTGCATAGCCTGAGCTTGTGGGTTCTGACCCACTAACTGCATGATTTTTGGATCTTTCATCGCTGACATGTGGCAGGTAATATGCGCCTGATGATCTTGGTATAAGAAAGCCTTAACGGGTTTCATCATCAATAAATTCTGGTTCTCGCTAATCGGGTCTTCTGGTACCTGATCTTCCGGTAGCTTGACCAATTTGTTAGCGTTCTTAATCCCCAGTACATCGAGCATCTGTCTATGCAGAAGAGGGAGATTATATAGCTGTGGTGCGCCTTGAGCCAGCTGGAGTACTGCTTGGTACTGAACGATTTTTTGCGCCATTGTTGACGCATTTGGGTCCGAGACTGGGATGACTTCACAGTTATCGTAGTCTGTTTTCTTAGCGCGTGCTGGACCTTCGTTTGGCTCATAAGTGTACTCATCTGGTGTGTAATCACGAATGATGTCACGCAGTAACTTAAGCTCTTCTTTGAGTGAATAGTGGATGCGCGCTTGAACGGCAGACATCACCTTCATCGTTCTTTCCAAAATTGCTAGCGTAGTACCAACAGGAGCCTGAGCTGACATGTCGCTGATGTTTAAGTCAGCTGCCGATGCAAACCTACGGCCTTCTTCAATAATCTTATCTAGGAGACCAGCTAATACCATGCTTGGTTCTTTGTACGGCAACGGCATGATGTTGTCGCGCATTGTTCCACTTGGTACATCTACATCACGGAACTCACCTGGGCTTATTGGCGTGTCATCGCCTTTGGTACGCAGTCCACGGGTCTTAAAGCCACCTGGCAAGTTGCTAAGTGAGCCGGCATCAACCAATTGACGGAGGATAGAAGTACCTGATTTAGCAAAAGCACCGATAAGATGAATAAGACCAAAACAATAGAAGCCAAAGCCAGGGATATAACCGTAGTGAACAAAGTGATTACGTTTTTGTTTATTTTCATCTTCTGGTCTCCAGTTACGACGAATCGACAAGATCTCACCAGATGACTTCTCAATAGTCACAATATATGGCAGAGCAATACCTGTAGGCTCCCCATCTTTATCTACATCAGGGTATGCTTCCAGATCCAAGTCACACTGCATCTCCAACAATTTATAGCGGTCGTCAGTCGATGCACGAAAGCCCATCTTCTCCGCAATCTTCTTCTCAATCTCGTCAAAAGAGTCAGCCGGGTCAGGTAGGTCAATATCTTTATAAAAACCAGCTACTTGTAGTTTGCGTAGCTCGTTCTTTGTCTTGCGCATTACGTGAGTGATACGTGGTGCTTGTGCTAGTGACGCCGCACCGTAAGGAACTACTAAGTCCTCAGCCGGTACAAACATAGAAACCTGACGGTTTAGCGACGGGTCAAAATAAACTTTCTTAAACGCATTACCTGATAAACCCAAGCCCCAGAGCATGCGCTCTGTTTCAGGCCTGTATTCCTGCATCACATCTGTAAGCTGGTAGTTCATATCAGCCTGAACCCGTTCGCTTGCAGCTTTTTTCTCTGGGGTCTCTTTACCTATGATCTGTGTTTTAACTGGACCTGCGGCTGGGAAGATAGCCATGATGGTCTCAGCTTGGAACTTAACCAGTGTCTCTGATAAAAGCGGATGATATACACCACAGGCACCTGGCCAAGGCTCCATGCGCTCTTCAATCTTCATACCCAACAACTGCAAGCCATCGACGTAGGTCTGTATCCAGTCTTTGCGTGAACTGATGTCTTCATCAAACTCACCAATCAAATCACCTGACAACTGGGTCAGCTCCCCTTCGTCCATATACTCGGCCAAGTTTGCGTCAAAGTCGTCGTCGCTAGGCTCTTCAGGCTCAATCTTAAGGATTGGGTTCCCATCAATGTCTAACTCAACAGACTCTGGGTCCTCAATCGTGATCTCCATATCCGGAGTATCTTCGTTCTCAATATCCGCAATCCCGAGGGGAGCTGCGTACAAACCTTTTTCAATAGCCATAATTATTTCCTAAGTGTCGCTCTGTTTGTTTTTGGGTTATATTCGTACGCACTAGCGCTTTTACCCGAAATTTTTGTTGCTCTATCTATAGCACGTTCTTCTGCAGTCATAGAATTGCGCGCCGCCCCTTTTGCTGTAAATGTTTTGCCATCCGCTTTTAGGTGCCCTCGTTTCTGGAGTATCTCAATAGCCGTAGCCTCACTGCCAACTTGAGCAGCAAGCCTTTGTAGCATCTGGTTCCTACCCATAAACTTCTGCGTTGTCATACGTTGTAATATCCAGCGTTTTTATACGATTTAAAATATTTCGGCTCATCTGGCTCATCACTATCTAAGCTAATAAAGCCACCCCTTCTGAAGCGCAACATCGCCTGAGTCATAGAGTCCACTAAGTCATCATGCTCGCCTGATGGAAAACTAGCTGTTTCTTCAACCAGCTCGTCGGCCCAGTGCGTATTTGGAACCCATACTCTCCCAGATGCAAATATATCAGCAACTGCGTTCAAACGGGCAATTTTATCGCTGCCTTTGCTTGGAACATATTCTTGAACAGGGATACCCATAGCGCGCAACTCAAAAACTAGTGGGGCACCAGAAGCCTTAGCCTCAACAATCAGTGCATCAGGCTCCCATTCTTTATAGTGTTCAAATGCCATCGCTTTTAACTCTGGAAACTCCATGCGTTTCTTAAATGAGTTCAGCAAGATGATATTTGGTACCATAACGCCCCGTTCGTTGTCCTGATAGAACACTCCCCAAGTCGTACAAGCACAATAATCTGACCTTTGGGTCTTTAAAAAGGCCGTATCCCAACTTTGAATAGTAAATTCACACAACGGAGGGTCCTCATGCTCCCAGAGCTTCCACCATTCTCGCTTAACAATAGCTGAAACATCTGAAGTTGGGCTCTGCATGTACTGAGCCATCCATTTACCGTTGGGTAATTCCTGGCGAAGCGCTTCTAGCTCCTTAAGTGACCAGAATTCAGGCCAAAGTGGGTCTCCGTCAGGCAAAATTGCTGGAAATTCAATAACTTCCCACTCTTCGCCCGACCTTTGACGAGCTGCTTTTACCACTTGACCCGTTAAGTCTTTCTTAGACCACCGCGTCATCACAATAATAATGGCCCCACCTGGTTGCAGACGCTGACGAGGGCCTGATGTATACCATTCGTATGTTTTGTCGTATACCTCGGGGTTGTTTTCCGCTAGGGTTGCTTCTTGTTCTGAGTGAGGGTCGTCAATAATGAGGATGTCCGCGCCTTTACCCGTAACTGCTCCACCCACACCGATAGCAAAATAGTCTCCGCCCTGGTTAGTCGCCCACCGGCCTGCTGCTTTAGAATCGGACTGAAGCCCAACTCCCGGAAAAATGGACTTATACACGTCCGAATCAACCAAGTTACGTACTTTTCGCCCGAACCCAACCGCCAACTCTGCAGTGTGCGCCGTTTCGATGATTTTCTTCTTTGGAAATTTACCCAAAAACCAAGCGGGTAGTAAATAAGAAGCAAACTCGCTCTTCGTATGCCGAGGAGGCATATTAATAATAAGTCTCTTGCACTGCCCATTCGCTACCCTTTCAAAAGCTGCCGCCATCTCACTATGATGGGCCCCGTCAATGAAGTTAGGCCACACTTTATGCACAAAATCCATAAAATTTTCTTGGCAACTTTCCCGATCCACAACTTCTTGGGCTTCTAAAGTCTCTACATCTAGGGCGCGCAGCTCAGCCGGCTTTAAATTATCAAGGTTATCAAGGAGATACTGCAGCTCCTCTTTACTAAGCTCGTCTAACTTAGTCATCTTTTGGGATTGGTTCCATGTCCACTACGTCTATTACAGTAACGTTCTGGTCCGACAGTGTGGCTAGTCTGCGCTCATTATCAGTAGGGATGGTTTTCATTGGGTTCTGCATTAGCAGTTGAATGCGCGCTTTAATGGCCTGCTTTAGCTCATCACTAGTTTTGTGGGTAATAGTAATCTCAGAACGCTCAGTAAACAGGTCCGACGCTTTTCCAAGGAGCTCTAGTGCCTTAAGGGCAACCTTGTTGTCATCGTCCTGGCTGATCTCCATCAACCTATTGACTACTATGGTGCGTACCTGAACCTTGTCAGCAACTACTTGCTTCTCGTACTCACTTAGATAGGCACTTAGCTTAAGAGCTACGCCGGTTCTTTGTAGTGCTTTTGACTCTTCTTTAGTGGCTGGAGATTTTTTGCGTTCTGCTGGCTTTAGTGCAGCAATCATCTGAGCAGCTTGGTCAGCTTCATCATCTGAGATATCGTCATCCAAACCAAGTTCACTTAGCATGAGTGCAGTATTCCCAGCGATCTTTAATCGCTCTTCGTAGTTATCTCCGCTTTGCGGGTAAGCGTTGACTGGTACAGCTATGTCGAGGTTTGGCTCGATTGGTATTTGCATAAAACCTTAGTGGAGGCTTGATGGGTGCAGTATACACATTTTTTTGGTGGGGTGGAAATCATCGTGCCCACCCCCGCACGACTCACGTGACTAAGTGTGCAAATTATACCTATGGGCTGTTTTTCTTTTTCTTTTTGATACCTTTAAGTTTCTTTTTGTTTGCCCGTTCCTCATGGTGGTGGATTCTGTGGCAGTTAGCACACAGGGGTATGCACTTCTTTATCTCTTCTCTGGCGGCTTTGTAGTTGCCGTTTTGCGCTAGTGTGTTTACTTTGCGGTTAGATTTGTCATAGTTAATGTGGTGAAAATCTATTGCTGCAGGGTGGGAAAACCCACATACAGCGCACTTAAACGTACTTTTAAACAAGCTCCACTCAACCCGCTTATTTCTTTTTAGTTTAGAGGCCTTAGCTTTTATTGCCTCTTTGTTCTTCTGGTAGTGTTTTTCGCTGTATTCTGCGCGTTTTAGTTTTCTAACGAGCGGATCCTTGTACGGCATCTAATCTCTTTCTCCAGTACAAGCTGTGCTTATAGCCCCAAGGCTTGGTGGGTTCGTATAACTTAAACCCTTGATTTATTAGGGAATTGCTAGAGGCTGGATTATCTGTAGTGTCAGTTATTGCCCACTTCCACCCGAGTTTTCTGGCCTGACGTAATCTAGCATTAATGAGGCGCTTTTGCAAACCATGTCCTGTATGGCTGTATAAGACACCTGCCCGGCACAGATACCCGCAGTCGTACCAAGTAATTGAACGTACAAGACCTGCAAAGCCAACGGGTTTGTCATTTTCATCATAAGCAATCCACCAGTACCCTACTTCGGGTTTATACGGGTTATCCATGGGCAAGCACTTTTTCTGAAGATACAAGATCGTAGTCCTATTTGGCTCGTGGCGGATGTCGACTTTTTTGATCCGTATCTTCATACCCCTATTTTAGGCAGTTATGTGACTCTAATATGGCCTTGTTTTTGTGTGTAGTCTATTACACATTTTGTTGACATATTTAGTGGCTATTTACCATTTTGTTGACATATTTAGTGGCTATTTACCATTTTGTTGACAAATAGGGGCAGTTTGGGGGTTTATTTACCATTTTGTTGACTTATTAATGAGTCCTTAAGTAGGTTAAAGCCTTATTAATGAGTCATTTAATAATTTCCCGATCACGCACTTTTTCCTATTTTTGGCTACTTTTTCTTACATTCTTCCCGTTCGGGAAACTTTTTCTTACTTTGTTGTTTGGTCTAAATTTACTTTGCTAATGACCCATGTTTGCATGGGTTTCTCTTTTAGATTCATGGGGTTACAGCGTTTTTTCTGGGGGGTGTTGTCCGAAACGTGTATAACTTTTTGAGAAAAAATATACGGGGGGGTGTATGCGTTTTAAAGCATAGGGGGCCTAT
>Ga0247834_1007358_pt1 | contig 11764 bp, 8 predicted proteins | sample LaCruzMarch2015__8_FD_187118 | JGI IMG/M metagenome (GOLD analysis project Ga0247834, IMG submission 187118) | Freshwater microbial communities from meromictic Lake La Cruz, Castile-La Mancha, Spain - LaCruzMarch2015_12m | ecosystem: Environmental > Aquatic > Freshwater > Lake | place: Spain... | reverse complement strand
TAGAAACAAATCGATCATCAGTCACATCTTCCCACTGTTGTAATACTTCTTCAATAACTTCAGTGATTTCACCCTTGTTAACTTCATTATTATTACTTGTTATTACCTCGTCAGTGCCACTATTCTCGAATCCATCATTACCCTCCTGTGTAGATATTGTACCAGTATTCGTCGGAGCAGCAGTAGTAGTAGTGGTAGTAGTAGTAGTCTGACCAGGGGATAGTGTTCCTGCTGTAGTAACTGGAGGTGATGTACCTGGGGTTACAGTTCCTATAACTGGAGGTGATGTTGTTCCAGGGACAACCGTTCCTGAGCCTGTGACAGGCGCAGTAGTTGTAGGTATCCGTGCAGGTCGTGCAGGTCGTGGACGACGTGTCCGTCGTGGTGGACGAGTAGTTTCTACTACCAACGATGATGGGGCTGAAGTGGTTGCTCCATCCACCACTACTACTACTGGGACAGTAGTGGGTGTTGTTGTTGCATCTTGTAATTGACGATGATGATTCATTTGTCGTCGTAATGATGTTCGTAGATGAGAAGATTGCTCTGTTGGTGGTAGCTTTACTGATGATGTTATCAATGATGATGGCAATATGTCGTCTGTGTCTGTCATTGCGATGTCGCTTTTCTCTCTTCGTCGTCGTCGTCGTCGTCGTTTATGGCTATGAACCGTTACAGAAATTGATTCTACGGTGTGCTCAATATTATTTCGATTGAGCTCACTCCAATTGATTGTATCACTATGCACAGACAATATATATGCCATGTGAGCCATAGTTCGCTTTTCATCAGCATTGAAACTTGATAAATCATAAAATCGCCTTTCATCATCCTTAATATCAATACCACTTCCATCGTTTTTGAAGGAGGTGGAGGAGCCAAGGACGATTGTGGTTGTTATCGTATTAGTCCTCGTCAATAGTCGTAACGTAAGGTTGCCTAGTAATAGTGACACAAATATCAATGCAGGGAGTATGCGTCCATGATGTTCGACCATGGTGATTAGTCGACGGCAGCCCCGTCGACAGTGTTGTTAATTATTGACGCGATACCAAAGACGGGATGATGCGACAAGAGAGTGAGTTGCAAATGCAATCAACTGCCCTTCTCAGAGAAGGATTTGATTTTTCAACTTTCCGTTCGCCCCACCTTAAAGAGTCAATGAGTCTGAACGTGATGTCTAGAGGAACTTGCTGCCAAAATCTTTTAATACGTGTGGTGTGGCGAACAATAAAAAGCAAATAATGACAAGAAGAGTAATCTATCGGATTGTGATGGTTTCCGTCCTTGTTCATGTCACTGTGGCTGTAAAAAGTAGTAATGCAGTCGAGAAGGGGAGAGAATTAGCGTATCACAGTGGATTGGTGCCCATACGTGGACCACGCAAGAAAAAGTTAGGAGATGGTTTAGGTGTAGGAACGAGTAGTAACAAAGAACAAACTAAGATTGGAATTATGAGAGGTGGTGGAGGAGCAAAAGGACGATTGTATTACACTCGACCGTACTATCCCAATACAAGATTCCATGATAGTAAATCAGGCAAGTCGTCATATTACTATGAGTGCCTCGATCCTCCAGAGGATGAAGACGTCGAACCAACGATCTCTCCGACTCAATCTCCATTTGGTAAAATTAACGGAGATGATGAACCAACAATAAGTCCCACGGTGTCTCCAACGTTATCACCGTCGGAAGGTAATCCATCACCAGAGTCTGAACCAACCACAAGTCCAACGTTATCGCCAGAGCTGGAGCCAACCCAATCGCCAACGCTGTCACCGGAACTAATCCCAACTCAATCGCCAACATTGTCGCCCGAAGGTAATCCACCAGAAGAGCTGGAACCTACCCAATCGCCGACGACTTCACCAACATTGTCGCCAGAGATTAACCCAACCCAATCGCCAACATTGTCGCCAGAAGGTAATCCATCGCCAGAAGAGCTGGAACCAACCCAATCGCCAACATTGTCACCGGAACTAATCCCATTGACTAATCCAACACTTAGTCCCAGTCTTAGTCCCACGCTGACTCCGACTCTGTCTCCAGTAGTTCCAAAGCAAGAGCGTATTGGAATAGACGGTGGAAGGAATGAAGAGCTGAATACTAACAAAGCAACAGAATTGACAACAACAGATGATGATATTGTATTTGTATGGAAACAGGATACGAAGAAGAATGAAACAGAAAACAATATAAAGAATGAAACAGCAAACAACAGACGACTGTATACAAGTTATGGTGAAGGTACTGCCGAAGAACGACGACTGAATCATCATTGGGAATATTGGGGAGATACAGCTGATAACAGCTCAATGAATGGTAAAACAGACAAAACAATAACAAAAGGAGGGAAAACTAGTAAAGCAACGAAGTCGAGTAAGAGATGTGTCTATTATTTGCGAAATAGACGAAGATCATCACCACAGCCAGCACGACGAGATGATGGGAATATCGGCTGAGTGATCTATACTAGGTGAAAATGTTCATTTTTTGTCCTAACTTCAATGTTGCATATGAATATTATATAAGCTTGATTTTATAACATTACACAATTTCATTGCTTCTTCGCAGTACTACGATCTTAAGTAGTGTTTCACTCAACCTACTTGACAGACTTTTTCTCTCTCTACCATACGATACTAAGCATTTTAACAAAACTGCATATCTGGCACTACCCTACATCGGTAACAGGGCAGCACCACAAGTCCGTTGGAGCGTCGTTGTTATAGGAGAAAAGAAAAAATCCAATGACGTAACTACAAAACATGGGTGGTGATGAGTTCGTATCTGCTAGTTGCAACTGCGTAAGATACTCGCCAAGACTTCATCCAGATAACCAATGTACTTCTGGTACCAGCCGAAGCCCGCTAAAATGAAATGTGGACTGTTTCATTTGCCGTTTTTTTTTCGAGTCGCGCAACCCAAATACTTCATCATTATCCTCCTCCTTCCAACCCACACCACCAACGACCAACAATGAAGTTCCTCCTCATCCTAACCCTTTCTATCGCTACGCTGTTCGCTGAATCTTCTGCCGTTGACACCACAGACAACCGACAACTGCAAGGACGATGGAATCCAAACTGCAACACTCTCGCGCTATGGCACCCTGACTACACCGCTGGCTGGAGCGGTGGCTTCTGCAGTCTGCAAATCACGTGCAACTCTCCGTCTTACAGCACTGCTGCTGAATGCTGCAGCTTTGCCTACGCTGGCCAGAGCTCGAATGCCTGCTACACTACGACTGGGTCGCCCACCACTCAGTATGGCACTCAGTGGTACCCCAAGTATGATGCCGCTGGGACGTGTACTACCAAATTGCCTCTTCCTCCACCTGGATCTCGTCCATACTTTGCCAGTAAGGAGGAATGCTGCCGGGATACCTTTGACTCGTGGGGAGGGAGTAAGACGGCGGACTGCATCAGTGGGTCGACGACAACACCTGTTGCCAATCCATCGGATAATCCAACAACTTCCACGCCCACTGAATCACCTACGACGTCCAATCCCACCAGTAAATCACCTACGACTTCCAATTCCAGTACATCGGATAATCCAAGCTCCAATCCGAGCAAGGCTCTTGCAACTGTGTCACCTTTTTTGGCAAGTCCAAGCAAAGCTCTTCCATCTGCAAGCCCGGTTACGGCTGGAAGCCCATTTCAATCTTCCACTGTAGGCCCATCATCCGCAGGCCTTACATTTCCCCTAATATTGATTCAATCTTCCACCGCAAGCCCATCATCTGCAAGCATGACATTTCCCCTAATATTGGCTACTATGCTCTCTCTGTGGCTTACTTCTGTTTTAGCAATGTAAAAAACAAGAGGGTGCAATTTTGTATTGATCAAGTGATAGTACACACAGAGGAAATAATTTGTACGTAGATACACACACAGGGGAAATAATTTGTATGTAGAAGATAAGCATTAGAAGCAAGAGTATGAATTAACATTATTTGTTATATTAGTTTATCAATAGATACTAAAATTGCCTTTCCTCTGGTATGCTTGCTATCAACTTTGTGATGGTGCACCCTTGTCCTTTCTCTATATAAAGTAGTCTTGGTAGTTGGCTTGGTAGTAGTAGAGGTTGCAGTAGTAGTAGTAGTAGTAGGAGAAAACTTGATTGTAATTGATTTGATTTGCTTCGATGCCTTTAATTGCCACTCTGTCTTGCCCGATTTTGATATTGATTTATTCTTCTTCTTCTCCGCAAATGTTGGGGCCCCACTTTTGGGTTTAGTTGACATTGTTGATAGACGTGAAGTTGGAGATGTTGTGGTACTTGTTGGAAATGCTGATGAGGGCGCATTTGTCAGACTAGACAAAGGGCGTGATGTTGGGGATGTAGTGGCTATGATTGTTGGAAATGTTGTTGTTGTTGTTGTTGTTGTTGTTGTTGTGGGTGCATTCGTCAAAGTTGTTGGAGATGATGATGATGGTACTGCTGTTTCATTGGCAACACATATCTCACTATTGTACCTTGCCTGGACTAGAGACAAACATCCAGTATCACTGCTATTGAAGAACCCCATAAGTTTCCAATCTGGTCGGACGGATATGTCCATTCCATCACAGACATATGATCGTACCATATTGCTGATATTACCATGACCCGGGAATCTCGATCCGAAGGGTGGTGTGAAGTGGTAGGGGTCAGTTCCAAAGTATGTCGACGACGTTCCGCACTTAACATAGAAGAATGGTACCCTCCCGGGTGATGGTGTTGAGGTACCAGAACATATCAGTGATGCTAGTGGATTGTCACACGTTGTTGAATTACCACGGACAGATGAGGAAGACACGATAGTGAAATCGTTACCATCGTCTTTACTACTGTAAATACCAACCATCCGAGGTGACCAATCTTCATTGTTAATTTGGGTAGCATATGTCTTCTCCACAAGATCATTCGCCGTGGCTTCGACATTACCCAATTCACTAATAAAGTAATAACCACGATTAACATAGCTTGAGCCTGGCACTAATCGGACAGCATAACCAAACCAATTAATAGTAAATACTGTATAATCTCGTGTCATTGGTCCAATTTCGGTACTACCAATACGTCGACGTGCATTTCCGGGTAGGGTGGATGTACCATACTCTTCTGCCTTACCGTACACAAAGGTAAATGTATTCAATGTACTCGGATTGTAGTTTGTTGTTGTTGTTGTAGTAGTGATGGTAGTAGTATTCAATGGCATGCTAATTGATGGTGCATGTATAGAACCTTCTGGTAATATCCTCCGTGTTGGACGCATATCAATCATCAAGTCCGTTGTACTATTAGTATTATCAAACATCGAATCAACAATTGTTATGGCCTCTGTCTTATTAGATGTATATACAGCAAAATGCAACCGTCCATCGGAGGGGAAGTATGACCAATGTCTAAGGAAGGCAACATTTACGCCCCGTCCTGTACGACTATTATACAACCCCAATTCCAACCATGGAGCACAGGATGATAGTAACGTATCTGGATTGGGCATAGTTATACCAAAACCTACATCATGCATAATACATCGTAGTTGGACATATCGATCATTATACAATTCAGTATATGCCAAACAATCGGTAGTTTTACCGGCTTTAACTATTAGTTCCATACGCACGAACCCAGCGTCAATGTCGGTTCGATTGCACGTTTCGACCATACATGTTGCGGGACTAATGGTGCAATTGACGCCCGGTTTACGACAGGGTGGTAATATGGGGGGTAAGTTTAATTGATTAATGTACAGTCCAGACTCGACGAAGGTTGTGTATCCGCCTAGTTGTTTTAGATCGGATATCATTGCTTTCCCCATCGGCGGTTCGCCAAAGGTACATAAATCGAGATAGTCCACATTATTAACATCACTGTATTCTAATATACCAGTAATGTTGTTAGGTTCGAGTGCATATGGTAATGTAGATGTGCGCACGCCGCCCCACCCAATATTGGCATATGTCTGATCGACATTCATCGGCGTCGACAGTACATCGTTGGGATTGGCAAAGTTATGTATCATTTGCGTATGTTCTATTATCCCATTATCACAATCGGTATATCTATTAATATACATGATGGGAGATGTGAATGGCGTGGCCACGTGTGCCGATGTCCCCCACGATACGAAGCTGCAGGAATTGCCAGAACAATATCTAGCCAAGGATGGCGAATAGAATGGCAACGACGTAGTATAATTGTCATCCTTTTGATACGCCCCGGCTTGATGCAAATAGTATTCGTAACATTCGTTGGCATCATCATCGTCATCATTCTTCTTCTTCTCGCCGCAGTACTGGGGGTGGTTCGGATTTTGATTCAATTCCAATGCCACGCTCACGGTCTGTTGGACCTCGTCCACCCAGGGCGATTTGACATTCCTTTGCGGCGGCACGACCTCGCCGTGCATATTGGGCGCGAAGTGACTGTATATATTCCCGCCCGATCCGATGCGGACCGTCCACGATTTATCCTTCCCCCCGCCGCCGCCGTCGCCAGCGTCCTCGTCGACGTGCGCCAGCATCGCCTGGAACAGAGATGCCTCGAACGGGGCGTACTCGGCGTTCCAGTCCGAGTCGGAATTGGTCCCGGGAAAATCGAAGCCGAATGACGTCTTGCCGGCCGGAGCGCGACATTCCGATGGCCGGTACGGCGCGTGCTGTTCGAGGATGTCATCCAACAGGGCCGCGTCGAGGTCGTCGATGAATGGATCCCCTCGACGACCATCGCCCCCGCCAACGCCAGCGAGCATCAGTGTTATGACAATTGCGAAGCACCGCGGTTGGATGCGGCACCGGGGATGCCTCATCGGTTATCATCACTGGATGTTGAAACACGTCGGCCCCCCCCGAAATGATTATCAGATGGGCGGGGAGGAGAGAGACACGCGATGACCGATGACCCAAACCAGGCCCAACGGGTCATCATGACCTCCAAATATTCGAACCAACTATTTTGTCATTGCGCATGCTTGGGCTCTCTCGCTTGGGCGGCGGGCCGTTGTTTGTTGTTGTTGCACGAATGAACAATGGCACGGCAAACCGAGCAACGCCACTTGAAGAGGAAACGAATGTTGTTGCTCGTGGCGACCAATGCCGTTGCAATGATGACGACGGCGACGACGGCCGCGGCCGCGTCTTCCGTGGCAGCAGCGCTTCCGTCATTGCCGGTGAATGCCGCCGCCGCTTCTTCGTCGTCGAACAATGATAATGACGACGATCGTCATCGCAGTATGCTGGAGCTACAGTCACTCTCTCGTACATTGCATGTACTGCAGTTGGAGAATGCATTATCCGATCATACACTTCGTGTCCTACATTCGCTCGAACGTAGGAAGAATGAACAACAACAACAACAACAACAGCAACAGCACTACACGACGATGACATCTTGGTTACGGGATATGGAACGCAATATCACGAGAGATACCGAACAGTTACAACGCCGCAAGGATATTAGTCAAAGAAGAAGACTGACAGCAACAACAACAACCATGACGACGATTGATGATAAAAGTAAGGAAGAGATGCAACGAAAAACAAGGTCACATCTACGCAGGCGCAGTGGACAATCGTCGAAGGATTTGCCCGCGGCACTGATACTCGTTCGGGATGAGGAGAGAAAGCTGGGCAGAGGAGTGGGGATACGACATGCCGATTTACAGTCAACTGCTAGCAGTAAGATGGTTATTGCAACACCTACTAGCTCCAATGAAATACAAGGCATGATTGACAGTAGTAGTGACGAAGAGGCTTCCATCGTACAGGCAAGTGTAATTACGATGAATAATGACGATGGTTGGTTACAGGATGTAACATTCGATGATGATGACCACGTCGTTGAGTTATGTTATCCCATCATTGATCATGGTCAGATGATAACATTCAACGAGAACGACGTAGAAAATACCGATAGCGATGAAGACACGCATAATAAGAATACAAAAGACAATGACGAAAGGATATTAAGTAATACATACTACATTTACGATTATCATGCCGCCAAGAGTAGCAAATATAACAACAATGGCAAATCTGGAAAGAAGTATGGTAGAAGTGGTAGTAATACTGACACAACAGACGCTGCTGATCCATTGGTCACCCAGAACAATAATATTAATGACGACGATGATGATGAATCAGTAGAAGAAGAGATTATTCTTGTAATGCCCAGCAGTAGTAATACCATCTTTGCAAAGTCAAGTAAGATGAGTAAAGGAGCCAAGGCGGGTGAAACTAAGAGTGGTAAAGCGTGTATTATAGTAGAGGAAGGAGATGAAGACGATAATGATGAAGAAGAGAAAGAAGATGAGGAGGAGGAGGAGAAGGATGATGAAGAAGAAGCAGAAGAAGAGGAGGAAGAAGTAGATACAGAGGATGATGATGAGAAGGATGTTAATGATAATGAAGAAGAAGAAGACGATGATGAAACCTCTACTCCAACAAGCATGCCAACCAGTACATGTACAAAAGGATGTATAGATTGTGATCCAGAATCACCATTGCCATGTCCACCAAGCAATCTGAAACGTATATGTGACAAGGACAATGCCGATGGTAACTTTTTCGATTGTTACGAGTCATGCAAAGTATCATTCTGTTGTATACATGATTCATTATCGAAGGAATATTCACCAAGCTGTTCCAAGGAATATGATAATTGTCCATTGTATTATCCGTGTTATATAATTTGGTGGAAATTACATGATACTATTGGTCCCGCGACATATTTGCGCTTGGAACAGAATGAACCATTCTATGATGGATTGGACTTTGATCGTTTAGAGAATGATTTGGCAAAGGATCAACAATTCTTTCAACAATTATTTGGACATCATTTTGATACTGATGATGCACCGACGGATGATACATTTGAGGATGAAAATAATTGGTGATTTTGTTGTTGCCTTGCTCATTTTGTTCACCAATCGGATTCACTTCATATAATTACATACGTTGCATGTTCCTTACAACAATAATTCGTACATCAATTGCAAACCTGTGAGGGCATGTGACTCTCTCTACCATCAAATTTATTTCATTATCTGTGGACTCAATATATGATATCCATTTCATCTTTTCTTTTCATTTTCCAAGGTTTACCATCCGGGCCAGTGTAAGTTCGTGTATCTAACCGCTTTCGTCTACCCACGAATGGTTCATAGATGACAGTATCAATTTCTTTCCCCTGTTCTGTACAACTAACACTGCCATAAAAACAACCAAGCTGTACAGATTATATTTGAACGCAAAATGAATGCATTAACACATAAGAACACAGTTGTATTGAACAATATTATCTCGAAAGAATTTCTCGATATACACAAAAAACTTACTATTTCATTCCATTGCCAACTATTACATGTCTCATCATTACAACATGCACGCATACAATCGTGTGCACTCTTACTTGACTCGAGTCTAACATCCCCCAATCCTAAACATTGCCCACTTTGTTCATTTGGATCCCAAGTCTTTTCGCTGCATGCCAGCCGGCGCGTGGTATCTTTCCACGCTAGATTCTGACCGTGCCACTTGTAACTTTTATGATCCGAGCACCATGCCGCCGGGCCATCTTTTTCCATCCCCAATCGTAAATCGTCGCCGTGGAGACATCCCACATCACGTCGAAATTGCCATGTAATACATTTGTCATCGTTGCAGCACGAGGTGGCACATTCATCCATGGTCGTGGCAGCGATGTTATAAGGATTCAATGTACATTTGCCACGTAAATTCTCATGTGATTTCCAGGGTGTGGATGGGCAGGTTGGTACCGCCGATTGGAGAGCATAATGCCATGCATACTCTTGTATGCTGGGAGAGTGGAGGCGGATCGGTAGCAAGAATGTCAATGTCGTCACAATGAGTGTCGTCGATACGAGGATTATGCAACTGCTGCTTCTACGTCTATTCATTCCACTGCCACCACTACCAACGACGAGCGTCCGACAGACACTCGCGCGACGTCGTCGGTACTTGTCGACAGACCGCAGCAACATAATAATATGAGGTTAAGTTTACGCCCCGTTCCTCCTCAGATGTGGTACAGTGAGGAGGTGAAGACAATAATATGGCTAGAGGCTTAGGTACTACGTAACTAACGACACATGACAATGACCAATGTGCGGCGGACGCAAATGAACAAAATCTCTCTTTTTAGCATATCAAATATAATAGCCAAAGGACACTACCTCATGTAAATAATAGCCAAAAATTCCGTTTAGCATAATTCTTGATGCCTTATCGATACTATAATGTTTCACCGCTGTGATAATGTCATACTAGTACTACCTCACATGGGGCAATAGTGCTGGAATTAAATCCAATTGTTACCAAACGTGTTGCCAATAAACAAATTGATAAATTAATAAACGGAAAAATCGTAAATCAAGCTGTATGACCAAATGATACCGGAGTTGAGGGAAGTGAGTATGTAGAGAAGAAGAGTAGGAGACTTTTCTCTACTATGATTATTCTATGTAAGATGAAAGATGAAAGTAATATATATAGATCAATCAATACCCCACACTAATCCTGGTCCTCCTCCTCATCCTCCTCCTCCACTGAGTTGAGCTTGGTACGTTTGCGTTCCTGCTTCCCTCCCCCGTAGCCTCCTCCCCCACCACCTCCACCCCTCTTGTTGTGTCGAGGTGGGCTCTCCTCACTGCTCTGGCTGAGTCCAAGTAAGTTAATAACAGCACCGGTTTTGATACCTGCGTCGACTTCCTTCCACGGCTTATCGACCATCAATCTCGCAATGAGGATTGAATTATACTGCTTATGCTTATTGATTTTGTTGCCATTCTCATATGGGTGGATGGTAACCTCCGGCTCAGTCTCCTTGATACCGATCCCGTCAGGTAGCTGGATGATCTGCGGTGCTCCAGTGATAATCCTTCGATTCGCATCACTCTTGAACTGTTGGGAGCTTGCAAGGTCCTGACCGATGCTGGCGAAAGCTTGGGAACGGGCACTATTCTCATCCCATCCGAGTAGAGAGGGAATATTACTGCCGAGAACCTTTTTGTTGTACTGGGGGTAGATGTGCAGTGTAGTTTTATTTTCAATGCGGACAGATGGGGATTCCTGCTCTTGCACAAAGCCAGTCAAATAAACAACCAAGTCGATACGGTACTCCTTATTCTCTGTGTATTGTTTGGTCCATGCGTAAGGATAGTTTGCCCCAATATTGTGCGTGGGCGCTGGGAGGGACTTGACGGCGGCTGCACTGAGGGGGGCGGCTTTTTTAGCGGCAGTGGGAGCAGTAGCAGCAGTAGTGGTGGTTGTTTTCTTTGGTGGCATGGTAGAGTCGTCGTTGTTGGGAAGTGAGTTGTTGTTGTTGTTGTTGTCGTCGTCAATTTCTCCGTCCGAAGAACTGTTATCTGAGGGTGGGGTTAGGAATGAGATAATTAATTTAACATAAGATGATGCAATAATATTATTGCGACTTACCTTCTTTCCTTGCTCCGTCGCGTGCAGTTTCAGTATCCCACGACGCGGAGAAAGTTCGGAAGTTACGGATGAAGTTGCGTTCGTCGCGGTGTGGAAAATGATCGATATGGACTCTTTTGATATAGTCGATATCGTCTGTCTTATCAATATCAACCTTTCCTTTTCGGATTAAATCGGCGAGGTTGTTTCTGTCTACGTCACCCCACGGCAATACCTTTGTCTCTGCTGGCTTCTTCTTGGCCATGGACGATGCAGCGGAGAGAACGGTCTACCGACAGGTGAGCAAAATCAACTTGGCAGAATACTGCCAAGTT
>Ga0247834_1007355_pt1 | contig 11769 bp, 17 predicted proteins | sample LaCruzMarch2015__8_FD_187118 | JGI IMG/M metagenome (GOLD analysis project Ga0247834, IMG submission 187118) | Freshwater microbial communities from meromictic Lake La Cruz, Castile-La Mancha, Spain - LaCruzMarch2015_12m | ecosystem: Environmental > Aquatic > Freshwater > Lake | place: Spain... | reverse complement strand
CGCCCAGCTGTTGCCAGAGCCTGTGCTGCTGCACCGCCTGAATCCTGGGGAAGTCGCCGGCGGACACACCGGCGGCCTCCAGCAGCTCCAGATATTCCGTGCCGTTGATCGCCACCGTGGCCTGCTCACCGTCCCGGGAGGCGATGGCGTGATGGGCCTGGAGGAAGGCGGAGGGGAACTCATTCATCATCACGCCGCCGTTCTCACCATCGGCAATCTGCGACACCAGCGAGGGAACCGTCGTGGCCCCGAGCACCTGGCGGCCAAGCCCCAGGGCCTCGTAGCAGGGCTGCATCTGGCCCACCAGCTTGGTGTCGGAGCCCTGGGTCTTGATCAGCACCGTGATCGACACCTCGGCGCCGCTGGAGTTGCGCGCCACGAGTTGGTTGGGAAGGTATTTCTGCTCCTGAGACAGGCTGCTGCCATCCAGGGTTTCAACGCTGTGCTCCTGCACCAGCAGCCAGCGGTAGCCGCACTCTTTCAGGGCCTTGATGAATTCAAACAGCGTGTCGGGATGGTTGGGCAGGTGCATCTCCGGTGGCGAAAAGCCCTTCACCCGCGCCAGGGCGTCCCGCCCGAACAGGGCGGCAAACTGGTGCTGCCAGGCCAGCATCTGCAGCTTCAGATCGGGGATCGGGGTGGAGGGGGCCACGGCGTGGCTCCAGAAGGTGCCGAGCCACTCCACATGGGGCTGAAGAGCGGGATCGCAAGCGAGCCGCTTCAGCGCCTCAAGCACATCGAGCCGGCCCATCTGCTCCAGGCCCCAGAGCAGGTTGCCGGAATAATCCAGCATGATCCGGGGGTTGCAGCCCTCGCCAATCAGCTGGGGAAGCAGGTCGACCAGGCGCCGGTAGCACTGGGCAAAGGGTTCGGCGTTGTGGTTGTCGCCCTCTCCCTGGTGCTCGAACATGTACTGCAGATGGGAAATGAGCTCGCCCTGCGCCCCGGCCGGAATCGTGGGCTGGTGCATGTGGAGTGCGCAGGCGAACCCGGATCGGATCTGTGCCAGATCCAGGTTGGTGCGGGGCAGAGCCACCGGGCCGGGCTGCTGCACCAGGGCGAGGATCTCCGCTTCATCGCCGGCGATCGGCGGCAGGGCTGGGTCGGTCATGGCTGGGGTGGGGGGTGCCCGCGCGCTGGGCAGGTCGTGCAGGGGCAGTCTGGGTGCCAAGCGCAGACGTTGCCGGTGCCAGGAGAAGCCACGCCATGACATCCCCGGGCCTGCGCTGGCTTGGGCTGGCGCTCCACCGGATCGCGGTGGGCCGCGGTGCGCCGGCCGCGGGCGCCACGGACAGCGAGCTTTCGGCCGAGGTGGGGCGCCGCTACGGGCGCATGAAGCTCCTGCTGTTTCGCGGCCAGCCGGAGATCTCCGTGGCCGAGTGGCTGGCGCGACCCCAAGGGAGGCCGGCGGTACTGGTCGATGTGCGCGAGCCGCATGAGCGGCGTGTCTCAATGCTGCCGGGGGCCATCACGAAGCAGGACTTCGAGCGCAACAGCGCCCGCTACCGCTCCTGGCTCGTGGTTCCCTACTGCACCATCGGCCTGCGCAGCGGGATCTACACCCGGGAGCTCCGGAGCCGGGGCTTCGAGGTGCGCAACCTGGCAGGAAGCGCCCTGGCCTGGGCCCATGCCGGTCTGCCGTTCGAAGCTGGAGGCAAGGCCACCCGCCAGGTGCACGTCTTCAACGCCGATTGGAACCTGCTGCCCCGCGGTTACGAGCCCGTCGTCTCAAAGGCGCTGCCGGCAAGCGACTCCTAGGGTCTGGACACGTGGGGAGCCGCCAGATGCCGAAACCACCCCTCGCCCTGGCCGCCGGTCTTCTGGCCCTGCCGTTGCTGATCCCTGGGCCGGCCCTGGCCCAGAAGCGGATCCCCAAACTTCCGGGTTACGACCAGTGCCCGCTTGGGTATGTCAACGACCTCAAGCAGCACTGCAACTCGCCCATCGACTACGAGGTGAGGCCCACCAACGGCAAGCCCTGCCTCTCGGGCTGGATGAACATCGGGGCCGGCTACTGCAAGAAGAAAACCCTGGGGATTTTCTGAGGACCCAGGAGGGTCTCAGAAGGAGTCTGCCGTCTGGCCAGCGAAGCTGCCGGCATAGCTCTCGCTGCCCAGCAGCTTCTGGAACACGAACTGGCAGATCGCCGTGCCGGGATGCACCGCCAGGGGAGCGGGGCCGAAGTTGCTCATCTCCAGCACCTGCTGGCTGTCGATCCCTGGGCCCATGAAGGGGGCGCTGATGTGCACCATCAGGCCCAGCCGCGCGAAGCGGCTGCGACCCTCCAGCCAGCCGCACAGACCTGGGCCCAGGCGCAGCCGCTCCTGGGTGATACCGAGCACCGTCTCGCCCGGCATGATCAGGATGTGCTCGCCCTCGGGAACCACGATCTTCTCGGTGAGCGTCCGGTAGTCGGTGTGCTCGCGCACCTCGATCACCTCGTGCACCTTGCGGAAGACGCGAAAGGTGCAGGCCAGGGTGAGGTCGAGGGAGGCGGGGCCCAGTCGGTCGGGAACGAAGGGCGTGACCCCGATCGTGCCCGCTTCGATCGCCTGCAGGATCGCCTCTCTGCCGAGAACGGCCATGACTGTCCCTGGGGGTCGGGGGTTGTGGATTGTCTCAGGCGGGCGGCCGGAAGTCCTTGTCGGTTGTCAGCAGCGTCAGGTCGTAGCGCTGGCAGTGTGGAATGACCAGGGCGTCGATGGTGCCGATCTGGATCCCTCGGCGGCGGCAGACATTGCGGATTTCGGCTGCTGCCCTGTGGTCCTGCTTGTCGGGTTGAAGGAAAGCGAGGGCGGAAAGGCGCTCCACGAGCTGGTCTCGGTTTTTGGGACTAGCAAACCCCTGGAGGACCTCCTGGAGCACCAATCCGGTGGTGAAGACCCTTCAGCACCCTGAAGAGCAGCACGGAGGGCGCCCACCTCAGGCGCGCCGGGCTGGCCATCACGGCGAAAGGCCAGCGACCAGACCGAGGTCTCGACCAGCAGACTCACCGCTGCCGGTCCCGTTCGGCCTTGACGTCGTAACCGGGGTCCCAATCGAGCTTGCCGAAGAGGTCGGCAACCTGGCGCTGCTCACGGCGGGCGATGAATTCCTGAAGGGCACGGGTCACCGCGGCCTTCTTGGTGGGCTCACCACGCACACGGAAGGCGTGATCGAGCGCGAGATTCGTGGCCATGTGTGACCTCCTTATGAGGTGCCTAAACATTGGCTCCTTCCGCCTGGCTGAGTGGGCAAGCAAAGGCATGGCACCAGGAATTCCTGGGGTTCCTGCGCCAGATCGAGAAGCCCCTCCCCGAAGATCTGGAGGTACACCTGATCGTTGACAACGACCGCACGCACAAGCACGACAAGGTCCCTACCTGGTTGGCCCAGCGGCCCCGCTTCTACGTGCTCTCCACACGCACTTACGCCTCCTGGCTCAATCAGGTGGAGCGCTGGTTTGGTCGGACCACCCAGAGGGGCGGCTTCTCCAGTGTCCAGGAGCGGATCGCCAACATCGTGCTGTTCGTGGCGGCTTAAACCAAGACCAAAGCCCAGCTCAACTAGTGGGCATCACTATTCTAAACTCTGGGGAAGCTTCAACTCCTTTGGCTTAGGCAAACTTAATGCGAACCAAGCCTGCAGGCATTAGTGGCGCAGATTGTATCCATCGACACATTCACTGCACCCAATGTGCTGTAAAATATCATTGTAGCGAATCTATCAAAAAAATGTCCGGCTTTGATGTTTTTTTGGCGATATTTTCACTATCGGCAGCGTCAGTGTTGGTGGCAGTAACTCTGGGGTAGTTGACCATCCTTTAGACCGCGATTGGTTCAGCATCGAATTGAATGCTGGAGTATCATATCGGTTCAATCTCGACGGCATCGGCCTGGGTGATCCTACTCTCTTCCTGCGCGATGGCATTGGTGCTGAATTAGCTTTCAATGATGATACTACTTTTATTATTTTAAATTCAGAAATTGTTTTTACTGCGACCACAAGTGGCACTTAACTTTCTTGATGCGGGCCCATTTGGTGTTAGCCCTTCTAACATTGGAAGCTACAACCTTTCATCAACAATTTTAAGTTTAAGTTTCGCAGGAACTAACGGCAACGATATCTTTGGCGGCGGAGAATTTAATGACTTCTTCTTCGGCAGCCGTGGTAACGACTTCTATGACGGTGCCGGCGGCATCGACACCATCGACTACTCCAGCCTCGGTCAGCGGGTAACGCTGAAGTCGCAGGGCGTGATCGAGAAGGCCGGCGGCTTCGGCACCGACACCATCGCCGGCGTGGAACGCATCATCGGCGCCCTCGGCAAGTCCAACGTCATCGACGGCACGGTCGCCGGCCCGCAGACCACCAGCTTCAACATCAACCTGGCCACCAACAACCTCACGGTCAACGGCATCCCCGGCATCGGCAGTGCCAGCTTCTTCATCGAAAACTTCACCGATGTGCGCGGCACCAGTAACAGCGACATCGTCGTAGGCGACGGCGCCCGCAATGGTTTCTTCGGCACAGATGGCTCTGACAGCTACGACGGCCTCGGCGGCTTCGACACCATCGACTACGGCGCGCTCGGAACCGCGGTCACCCTGAAGTCGCAGGGGATCATCGAGAAGGGTCCGTTCGGCACCGACACCATCGCCGGCATGGAGCGCATCATCGGCGCCGCCGGCCAGATCAACCTGATCGACGGCTTCACCGGCGGCCCGCAGCCCACCTCCTTCGAGATCGACCTCGACGGCGGCCTCCTGCTGGTGAAGAACATTCCATTCATCGGCGACCAAGCCTTCTTCATCAAGAACTTCGTCAACGTACGCGGTACCAGCAACGACGACTTCATCACCGGCAGTTCCGTCCCCGGCATCCAGGGGGACAACACCTTCTTCGGCAGCAGTGGTAATGACAGCTATGACGGTGCCGGCGGCATCGACACCATCGACTATTCCAGCCTCGGTGAGCGGTTGACGCTGAAGTCGCAGGGGGTGATCGAGAAGCAGTCCGGAACCGACACCATTGCCGGGGTGGAACGCATCATCGGCTCGCTCGGCCTGGACAACTTCATCGACGGCACGGTCGCCGGCCCGCAGGCCACCAGTTTCAACATCAACCTGGCCACCAACAACCTCACGGTCAACGGCATCCCCGGCATCGGCAGTACCAGCTTCTTCATCCAGAACTTCACCAATGTGCGCGGCACCAGTAACAGTGACACCGTCGTCGGCGATGACAACTTCAGCTTCTTCTTCGGCAGCGCCGGCAATGACAGTTACGACGGGGCCTCCGGATCAGACACTGCCGATTACAGCAGCCTGGGTGGTCCGGTTACCCTCGGTGCTTTCGGGGTGCTCAACAAAGGCGCTCTCGGCACGGACAGCTTGGTGAGTATTGAAACCATTATCGGCAGCTCAGGATCTGACGACACCGTCGATCTCAGCGGTGCCCTTTCTGCTGGTGGTTTCACCGTAACCGATACAAACACCAACCTGACCACAGGATTGGTAACGGTCAATGGCAGCCCTGCCCCTTTGCCACTGAGCGTCACGGTGCAGGGTTTTGAGGATGTAATCGGCAGCAATTTTGCTGACATCATCACTGGCAACACGGCTGATAACATCCTTAATGGAGGTTCCGGCGATGATGTGCTTAATGGAAGTTTCGGCAATGACGTACTTAATGGAGGTTCCGACAATGATGTGCTTAATGGAAGTTTCGGCAATGATGTGCTTAATGGAGGTTCCGGCAATGATGTGCTGGACGGCGGTAGTTTCGATGGCCCGGTCTTCAGCTTCAACAACAATCTTTATATCCTCAGCGAAGCTGATAGCTGGACCACTGCCCAGGCCCAAGCCCAGGCCCTGGGTGGCAATCTTGTTGCCATCAACGACGCCGCCGAAAATCAGTTTCTCCTCGATAGCTTCGGTGGCAGCGGCGAATCGTTTTGGATTGGCTTCGCGGATGCCGCAAGCGAAGGCACTTTCACTTGGGTGAATGGTGACCCCGTCACTTACACCAACTGGGCCGCCGGCGAACCAAACAATCTTGGCGATGAGGATTACGGCCAATTCAATTTCAGCGGTGTGGGCGACTGGAACGACCTCCCTAACTTCGTCTTCCTGCGTGGCATCATCGAATTAAACGACAACGACATCATCCTTGGTAGCAGCGGTAACGACCTGATCAATGGCGGCATCGGATCAGACACCATCGACTACTCCACCCTCGGTCAGCGGGTGACGCTGAAGTCGCAGGGCGTGATCGAGAAGGCCGGCGGCCTCGGCACCGACACCATTGCCGGGGTGGAACGCATCATCGGCACGCTCGGCCAGTCCAACGTCATCGACGGCACGGTCGCCGGCCCGCAGGCCACCAGCTTCAACATCAACCTGGCCACCAACAACCTCACGGTCAACGGCATCCCCGGCATCGGCAGTGCCAGCTTCTTCGTTCAGAACTTCACCGACGTGCTCGGCACCATTAACAGCGACACCGTCGTTGGTGACGCCCTGGCCAACAGCTTCACAGGCGGCGGCGGCAACGACACCCTCAACACGGGTGCCGGCAACGACACCCTCAGCGGTGGTGCCGGCAATGACACCCTGATCGGCGGTGCCGGCAATGACAGCTATAGCTTCGATACCGATCTGGCCCTGGGCAACGACACGCTCAATGAGGCCGGCGGTGGGGTCGACACGCTGAACTTCAGCGCCACCACCGCCCTCTCGGTCACCGTGAATTTGGGCCTGGCCACCAACCAGGTGGTCAACACCACCAACCGCATCACGTTGGGCTCGGTCTCAACATTTGAAAACGTGATCGGCGGTAGCCTCGCCGATACCCTGACCGGCAACAACCTGGCCAACAGCTTCAAAGGCGGCGGCGGCAACGACACCCTCAACACGGGTGCCGGCAACGACACCCTCAGCGGTGGTGCCGGCAATGACATACTGATTGGTGGTACCGGCGCAGATCGTTTCCGCTTCGATGCTCCCCTGAACGCCGCCACCAACCGCGATATAGTCAGCGATTTTTCCATCGCCCAGGGGGATAGGTTCGAGCTGGAGAATTCCGTGTTCACCGCTCTCACCACCACCGGCACCCTCGCTGCGAACGCGTTCTTCATCGGTGCTGCCGCAACTACAGCAACTCAGCGAATTCTGTACAACAGTGCCGCCGGTAGCCTGCTTTATGATCGAGATGGCATTGGAGGCTTCGGATCCATTGCTTTCGCTACTATCACCAGTGGCCTGGCGCTCACCAATGCATCCTTTACCATCACCTGAGCAACAACAACTGACCGTCCGTCAGACCATCCACCAGCGCAAGCATGGCTGGCAGATAGCTACTGGTAGATAGCTAGTTGCCAGGTCTTCGCGTTCCACCACGGTCGGGCGGGCGGTTATCTCCAGTGAGCTGAGAGTTCGTAGATGGCCGCTACGGCATGGCGTAGACGTTGACTGCTTTGGTACCTATTTCATCTAAGACGTGGTGATGCCAGCCCCGCCAGCAGCAGATGCCGCCCCACCGCTCCGGCTGCCCATGCCCCCGTTCCGGGCCACGTGGCTGGGGCGGGCATGGGGCATGGTTGGATGCACTGCTGGTCCTCCCTGAGAGAACCGGAGCGAGTGAGTTCAGACCCGCTGCTTCCGCTGCAATACCGACAAGCGATGGGAGGCGCGAGGCGGGCTGTGTGTTCTGCGCGCTAGAGGCTAGCGGCCGGGTGCTGCTGGAGAACAAACTGGAGCTGTGCATCGCCGATGCCGATCCGGTGACGCCTGGGCACAGCCTGGTGATCCCGCGGCGGCATGGGGCCGATGGGTTGGCGTTGCACCAGCCGGAATGGAACGCGGCGGTGGAGCTGAATCATTCGATACAGGGGTGTTGAGATGAGCTGGCGGGAAACTCATGCCATCGGAAAATGACGTCGGATTGAACTTCAAGCATCCGATTAACCATTTCAGGGTCACGTCACACGGATCGCAGTAATGGTGCAGGCCGGAACCTCCAGGAGCTCCGAATCGTTCAAGAGCTGCTGGGCAGCAAGGAAGTCGATGCCGTGCTTGGCAAAGCTGGAGGCTCTCCTGGCCAGATCGAAGGCGAACTCCCCACGGTGCTGATTCAGTTCCTTTTCGTCTCCTTTCGAAACCTTCAAAGCCACACGGTCTCGCCCACCCCCATGGGTTCAACTGAAGGCCACTGGCTCAGACCACCAACCCCAGAATCTGCCCCACAATCGCCATCACCTCCTCCAGTTGCGAGTCGTTCAATCGCCCGACCGGATGCGGGCGAGCGCCCCTGGCGCGCCAGTCGAACGATTTGAGTTGCTGGCACAGCACGTAGCTGTGGGTACCCGGCCGATCGGGGATGGGGCCCAGGTCCACAGCAAGGGTGGAGCCACGGTTGTAAGGAGCTGTGGTCATGGCGCAGCCCACCACCAGGCCCACGGTGGTGTGGAAGGAAGCGGTGGAAAGCACCGCAAAGGGATGGTGATCCCTCCTCTCGCGGCCTGCCTGGGGGTTGTGGTCGATCCCGATCACGTCGCCGCGATCGGGCACCCAGCCTTGGACGGCAGGGCGGGGACTCACTCGATGACCTCAGCACCAACCGGACGGAAGGCCATGGCCTCGGTGGGTTCGCCAGCCATGGGCTGGTAGGCCTCAAGCCGTTCGGCCAGGGAAAGGCGTCGCTGCACCGGCCGGATCATCACGCCTCCCTCCACAACGGAGACTTCCACGGCCTGATCCACCTGAAGCTGAGCCTCACGGGCAATGGAGGCGGGCAAACGGATGCCGAGGCTGTTACCCCAACGGCGCAGGGCCTGGCGGGAAGGGGTGGCAGCCATGGGACTCAGGCGTATAAACGAAAGGATAGACGCGCCAGAAGGGATTCCAGCAAGATCGATGGCCTGACGGGCCGCCCAAAACAAACCCTGGCCTGGAGCCCGGCCCCGGCGCAGGACGTGGCCCGCCGGATCCAGGGAAGCGGATGGTGGGCCGGGTTCACCTTCAACGGCATCACTCCCTACGGCAACGGCGCCTACAGCCTGATCGGCGGCGATGAGCTGAGCGACGCCGAGCGCGGGAAATCAGAATGCAGGGCATGAACACCCCGCTTGCGCTGCCGATCAATGCCCGCCTGCAGGCGATGGCGGCGGTGATCCATGGCGTGATTCCTGGCTCGGAGGTTCGTCTGTTCGGCTCCAGGGCCCGGGGCACCGCTGGCCCTGATTCGGACATCGATCTGCTGATCACGGCCCCGGATAACTGGCTGGAGGGACGCAACCGCTTCGAGGTGCTCAATCAGCTATGGGCGCTGCTGGCGCGAGCGGATATGTCACTGGATCTGCTGCTGTACTCCGAGCGGGAGTGCGAGGAACGCCGCCAGTGGCGCATTCACGTGATCGGCAGGGCGTTCCGGGAGGGGCGATTGCTGGATGGCGCTCTCTGAGCCGGAAGGTCTGCTGAAGATCGCCATCGCCGATCTGGAGACCGCCGAGGCCTCCAGCGATCCAGTTGTGTTCCGGGAGGGTGCCTGGGGCTTCTGGTTGCAGCAGGCGGTGGAGAAGGCGCTCAAAGCCTGGTACTTACAGCTCGGTGGTGACCCGCCTCTCACCCATGACCTGCGCCGACTGCTGTTGCTGCTGGAGGCCGAGGGAGTAGCCGCGGCCCGACCTGGAGGCGCTCGCTCAACTCACCGTCTACGCCGTGCAGTTCCGCTATGACGCCGATCCCGCTCCCCTGGGGCTGGATCGGGAGGCCTTCAATCTCCAAGTGAAGCAGCTCGTGACTCGGTTGGAGGCGTTGGTCGTGCCGGGTTCCGAAGCTGAGGCCTGAGGGCTCTTCCATGCCCCCGCCCCCCTCCACCGCCTACGAGCGCCTGCGCGAGACCATCGCCAAGCGCATGCGCATGAGCCCCATCGACCAACCGCTCATGCGCATGGAACTGCTCGGCCGCCGCAGCCCGACCCCCGCACACGACGTGGCCCGCCGGATCCTGGAAGCGCAAGGTGGGCCGGGTTCACCTTCAACGGCATCACTCCCTACGGCAACGGCGCCTACAGCCTGATCGGCGGCGACGAACTGAGCGACGCCGTTACCTGGCCAAAGGCCAGCATGGCTCAGCCACTACGTGACGCGCTGCTGCAGCTATGCCGCGAGCGGCAGGATCACCTGCTCTTCGTGATCCAGGGGGCTCATGGTGGGACTCCTGGGCAGTAGGCGATGCTGGCTTCGCGCTCAATCGTTCCTATGCCGCTCAATCAGCGAGTGAACGGTGAGACCAAGGGGAGGGAGATCACGCGCCACGGTTTCCCAGACCTGCTCCAGATTCACACGCAAGTAATCATGAATCAGGACATCTCGCATGCCGGCGATGGACTTCCAAGGAGTGGACGGTTCGGACTCGCGAAGATCCGCCGACAGATTCTTCACGGCTTCGCCGACCACGATCAAGTTACGGATCACTCCATCCTGCACAAGCGTGGAAGCAAGAAAGGCTGAGCGGCCTTCTATGGAGTAGAGAGTGATGCGCTCAAGAGCTTCGGCAATGCTGGTGAGGTAAAGGAGATCCTTGCTCACAAAGCCTTTGCCTGCGCAATGATCTGATCGCGGATCAAAGGATGCAACTGCGCAGCTTCCGCCAGATCCACCTGGCAATTCAAGAGAGCTTCCAGTTCCTGCCGAAGAGCGATCACCTCCAGCAGGGAACAGCCCCGTTCCAGATCCACCAGCAGGTCAAGGTCGCTGCCGGGCCGATCCTGGCCACGGGCCACCGAGCCATAGATCCGCAGGTTGCGGGCCCCATGGCGGTGAGCCACGGCCAGCACTTGCTCACGGGCGCCCTGGAGCCGCTGGGAGAGGGAGGTTTCCTGGGTCGAAGGGGCAGCCATGGCTCCATTCTGGACTGCATCCCCGTCGAGGGCGATGGGAACGACACCCCTCGCCGACCTGCTGCAGTTGCCTGGGGCCGCGGGGTGGCATAGGGGCTGAGGCGGCACAGCCACACCCGGAGCCGGGTTGGCTGCATCCGCATCACGCCCAAACCAGAAGGGATCCCAGCAGGAGCTCCTGCCTGACGGGCCGCCCAAAACCAACCCTGGCCCGGTCGCCCGGCAGCCGCCAGCATCACTCCATGGCCACCGGCCCCTCTGCTGCCTTCCTTGGCCTGCGCGCGTTCATCCAGACCGCAGCGATGGAGTGCCCGCTACCGGGCGAAGCCAGTGGCCGTCAGAATGGAGTCATGACTGCCACCACAGCCTCCAAACCGATCGAGCCGAGGCTGGCGGGCATGGTTGCCGGCATTCGCCAGCTGATTCCCGCTGCCGATGTACGTCTGTACTCCTGCGGAGAAGCCTGCGGCTACGGGTCGAGGGCCCGAGGAGATGGCCTCCGATGTGGACCTGCTGATCACCGTGCCTGATGCCTGGCTGGCGCAACGCGACCGCTTTGCGCTGCTCGATCCTTTTGGGTGCGGCCTCATCCTTCTGGATAGAAGTCATAGCTCGGGGTTCAAGCAGACGTCCGCTGCTCCAGCCGCTCCGCCAACCACACCTTGATGATCGACTGACGCGTGACGCCGAGGCGGCTGGCTTCGCGATCGAGCTGATCGATCATCCACACAGGGATGTCAACGTTGACGCGTTTCTGCTCCAGCCGACGGCGACGGGCACCGCCGAGGTCGAGGGCCTCAAGCACGGACTCGCCGGCATCGAAACGTTGATCGAAATCAGAACTGTTCATAGAGCTCCACCTCTTCTGGTCTGGACCGCCGAACGGA
>Ga0247834_1007346_pt1 | contig 11776 bp, 10 predicted proteins | sample LaCruzMarch2015__8_FD_187118 | JGI IMG/M metagenome (GOLD analysis project Ga0247834, IMG submission 187118) | Freshwater microbial communities from meromictic Lake La Cruz, Castile-La Mancha, Spain - LaCruzMarch2015_12m | ecosystem: Environmental > Aquatic > Freshwater > Lake | place: Spain... | reverse complement strand
AGATTAATAAATAGGCCATTTTCCAGAACCCCCGGCAAGTTATTTATTGCTAATTCTAAATCAGCTGGTTCATTAATACCGCCTGCAAACTTCACGTCCAACACCAAATTACCCTGGTCGGTAACCACGGGGCCCGCCTTTTTTACAGCCATGCGCAGCTGAGCCTCACCGCCCATGCTGTTCAACTGGGCTTGCACCTGACGCCACGCCCCAGGCAACACCTCCACAGGCAATGGGAACTCAAGATTGAGGGTTTGCACAAGTTTGCTGGCATCAACCACCACCACAAATCGCTCAGCCCTAACGGCTACCAGCTTTTCCTGCACATGGCAGGCACCACCACCCTTAATTAATTGAAAACCAGGATCTACTTCATCTGCGCCATCTATGGCCAGATCAATGCGATCAACCGCATTTAGAGCCTGGAGCGGAATGCCTAACTCAGCGGCAAGCACCTCCCCCTGAAACGAGGTGGTAACACCAACTAAATCCTTTAAGCGGCCATCTTTCAGGCGGGCTCCCAGTTCTTTAATCATTAAAGCCGCGGTAGAGCCAGAGCCAAGCCCAAGCACCATCCCACTGCTGATTTGATCCACTGCGGCCAGAGCTACGGCCTGCTTCATCTGATCTTGCAGGGTTGTCATCGCTTCTTCTTTGGTTGGGCCGAACCTAGCAATGGAAGCTATTAGGCACCTCTTATCCCTGGGCCGCTGCTTCCGGCAGGGGTGCCGGACGAATGGGCAATTTCAGGCTTTCTTCACCGCGCAACACTTCTAAATCCAACGCTTCACCAACCTTTGAACCCTCCACCACCGCCAATAAATCAGCAGGTGCATGAACTGGTTTTTGGCCGGCAGAGATAACCAAATCACCCCGATGAAGGCCCGCTTTTGCTGCAGGACTCTGGGGTAATACCTGTTGAACTAAGGCGCCATCCCGCTCAGGTAGCTGCAGGAGAGCATTGGGATCGGAATTATGGTCTCTGGCTTTGCTCGCCGTTAAGGGCACCAGCTGCAAGCCCAAATAGGGATGCACCACGGGAGTGCCCGTGGACAAGCTTTGAGCCACCCCGCGGGCCAAATTAATCGGTATGGCAAAGCCCAATCCAGCACCAGGCCCAGCCCGCACAAGAGTATTGAGGCCAATCACTTCCCCTGCCTCATTTAATAGCGGCCCCCCTGAATTTCCTGGATTGATGGCGGCATCAGTTTGGATTAACTCCAATCTTTTATCGGTAAAGCCAAGGCTTGAAATATTGCGGTGCAAACTGCTAACAATGCCGAGTGTCACTGTGCTGTCTAGGCCGTAGGGATTACCCAAAGCGATGGCCCAATCCCCGGGAGCCAAATCATTCGAATCACCCAATGCAGCTGGTTTAAGACCTTTAGTGCCATCTGGAAGCCGCACTACTGCCAAATCAGTTACGGGGTCTGTACCCACAACAGCGCCATCGAGTTGACGTCCATCAGCAAGCGTTACCTGTACGCGGTCAGCCCCATCAACCACATGGTTATTGGTTAATACCAAGCCATCAGCTGAAATCAACACTCCAGAACCCTGACCATTTTCCCGGTGGCTACTGGGTAGATCTCCGAATAATTCCCGCAGCAAGGGATCTTCCAAACCTGGCTCAAAGCCGCGATTGCGAACCTCACGCTCGGTATCGATGCGAACCACCGCAGGGGCGGTTCGGGCAACAGCTTGGGCCACAAAACCATGCTCAGCAAAAGCTGGAGCTGGTTTCACCAAGGCAATCCCAAGGCAATAAATAATCGCTAAACAAACCCGCAGCAATTGTTTTAAAGCCAATACTGCATGAGCCTAGTTAGGCCAGCGCAGCAGTGTTTCACGCCAACTGCCGTCCCCTTCCAATTCTAAAAAACGGCCCCCACATTGATGGGGCAAACCCAAAGGGCACATTTGGGTGGGATTGAACTGGATCAAGCTTGATGGGCAACCAAGCAAAACGGTTTCAGCCCAAAGGTTGCGGCGATGCTGATGGATATGTCCCATCAAGACGATTTTCAGTGGTGCAAGATCGGCCAATGCAGTGAGCAAAGCGTCACCCTCCCGCTGATCTTCAGGGGGATGATGCACAGCCACAATCAAGGGATTTTTTTGTTTGCACAAGGCTGGTTTCTTTTTGCTCAAGGCAGTTGTTGCCCATTGCAGCTGGCTTTGCGAAACCCAACCATCAACCGCCCCAGGCCAGTGGCTATCCAAGATCAACAGGTTCCACTCGCCCAAAGAAATCAAAGCCGGAGCAACCTGGGCCGTTCGTGCTAAGCAACACCTCAATAACTGGGGATGGTCGTGGTTGCCGGCAAGGAGAGCCGTTGGCAAGGCAAATGCTTCTAAAACATCCCGCAGCATTCCATAGCCAGCCCAGCTTTCGTCTTGACACAAATCACCAGTTAGCAGCAATAAATCAGGTGGGCGTGGGATCTGGCTAAGGGCCATTTGTAAACCACGCTTAAAGTTCACCAGGGGTTGCACACCTCGATACCAGCCGCTGGGATTGGCCAGCAGGTGGGGATCGCTGAGCTGAAGCAAAGAAACGGTCATAAAAAAACCGTTATGGCCTGATAGGGGACTTAACCTTTAGGGATCAGCTTTTAAATCTTGGCTAACCCTGCCCAAGTCTGCCCTTTGTGCAATGCAACGATCGACCCAGCCTTGGGGTCGGCCAATGAAGTGCGCTTTAGCGCCGGTGCCAACGGCAGCCGGGCAAAACTATGGGCACGGGTATGCCAATACGCCCAGGAAAGGGGGGGATGCATTAATTCAAACCCCGCCTTACGCAGTGAGCCAAACCCCACAGACTTCTACGGTGAAGCCCCTCCCATTGAGCTCAACCCTTAAGATCTTGATGTGCCCGGCAGGCATTCCAAATCCTTGAGCCCCTTGGCTGAAGGTTTTGGGCAATCGTTAATAACTTGCGATTGCGGGGCCGGGAGGCCCCTCGAGTTCCCTGCCCTTGGCCCATCCCCTAATTACCCCCCTTGAAAAGCTCGCGTCTAGCGTTGCTTCTCCAATGGGGTTTTGCATCGAAACCGTTGCTCTACATAGCCATCGCAACCCCCAAGCTTTAGTTATTGCATTGGCTAGAAGCAATGGCACTGGCATCAGCCTCGATGATTGCGCCACTTTTAGTGGTGCTTTTAGCGAAGCATTGGAATTGGAATCCCTAATCCCTGGGGCCTATGTTCTTGAAATAACCAGCCCTGGGGTGGGGGAAGTGCTTCAAGATGATCGGGACTTCCGCAGTTTTCGCGGTTTTCCTGTGAGTGTTCTGCATCGGGACAGCTCCGGCACTGAACTTCGCCGCGAGGGCTCCTTACTCGGCCGTGACGCCGAAGCAGTGGAGATCAATCTTCGGGGCCGAATTGTGCGAATTCCAATACCAGAGGTACTCGAAGTTCGCCTGAGTAGCCCCGAGACCTAAGCCCCTTTACATACCAATTTTTCTTTTCTTCCCACACTCCGAGAATTTTAGTTATGGCGCTCGTAATGCTGCCGGGTTTATCAACCCTAATCGACGACATCAGCGAAGAGAAAAAGCTACCTCCAAACGTTGTGGAAGCAGCATTGCGCGAAGCGCTATTGAAAGGCTATGAACGTTATCGACGCACGCTTTATTTGGGCATTAGTGAAGATCCATTTGATGAGGAATATTTTAGCAACTTCGACGTTGGTCTAGATCTAGATGAAGAGGGTTTTCGCGTTCTTGCTTCTAAAATAATTGTGGAAGAAGTTGAAAGCGAAGATCATCAAATAGCACTTGAAGAAGTTCAACAGGTTGCAGATGATGCACAACTTGGCGACACGGTTGTATTAGATGTAACCCCGGAAAAAGATGAATTCGGCCGCATGGCAGCCGCTGCCACCAAGCAGGTATTAGCCCAAAAGCTAAGGGATCAACAAAGACGAATGATCCAGGAAGAATTTGCAGACCTAGAGGATCCAGTACTCACTGCACGGGTTATACGTTTTGAACGACAGAGCGTAATTATGGCTGTTAGCAGCGGCCTTGGCAGACCTGAAGTGGAGGCAGAACTCCCCCGCAGAGATCAACTGCCAAATGACAACTATCGGGCTAATGCCACTTTTAAGGTATTTCTTAAAGAGGTTTCAGAAATTGCAAGGCGTGGCCCTCAAATGTTTGTAAGCCGCTCCAATGCAGGCCTTGTGGTTTATTTATTTGAGAATGAAGTACCTGAAATCCAAGAGGGTTCAGTGCGAATAGTTGCCGTTGCCAGAGAAGCGAATCCACCATCAAGAGCTGTGGGCCCTCGCACAAAGGTTGCTGTTGACAGCGTTGAGCGCGAGGTAGACCCGGTTGGTGCTTGCATTGGTGCCCGCGGCTCTCGAATTCAACAGGTTGTAAACGAATTGCGGGGTGAAAAAATTGATGTTGTTCGTTGGTCTGCTGATCCAGCTCAATATCTTGCCAATTCGCTCAGCCCTGCACGGGTGGAAATGGTGCGATTAGTAGATCCAGAAGGGCAACATGCCCATGTGCTTGTGCCGCCCGATCAACTCAGTTTGGCGATCGGCAGGGAGGGGCAAAATGTGCGGCTTGCCGCTCGCTTAACCGGTTGGAAAATAGATATTAAAAATTCAGCTGAATACGACCAACCCTCCGAGGACGAAAAAGTTGCTGAACTTATCGAATTGCGTCAAGAGGATGAACGTCAACAAGCTGAAGCTGAAGCGCGTTTAGAGGCGGAGCAAGCAACCCGCGCCGAAGAGGATGCACGTTTGCGTGAGCTCTATCCCATAGAAGAAGATTATCTCGAAGATGCCAATGGCGAAGAACAATCAACTGAGGTTCGGTGAACCTAATGGCCACTCTCCGACGCTGCATTTCCTGTCGTAGCCTGGTTGATCGCCAGCACCTATGGCGAGTGGTGCGACTAGCGGGGGGCGCAGGTGTGCAGCTTGACCAGGGCATGGGCCGTTCAGCCTATCTCTGCCAAACGCAGCCATGCCTGGAAGATGCACGCAAACGGCGAAAATTACAACGGGCCCTACGGGTGAACGTTGAAGACGCCGTTTACAGCACCCTCGCCGCAAGGCTGGGGCAGAGGGATTCGGCCTTTTCGGCAACCCTTCAGGCAATATGAATACCGTCCCGTCATTGTGACGGGCACGGAGGCACATGGTGCCCCGTCCATTGGAGACCTGCATGACGAGCGGCGGCAAAGTCCGGATCTATGAGCTATCGCGAGACCTTGGTCTCGACAACCGAGATGTGCTCGAGGCTGCGGAGAAGCTGTCGATTGCGGCGAAAAGCCACAGCAGCTCCATCAGCGATGGCGAAGCAGCCAAAATTCGCACCCTTTTAAAGGGCCAAGCGGCTCCAGCAGCCAGCAAAATCCTCACGGTTAAAAAAGCAACTGCCGATGGCCCCTCAGCACCAGTGGCTGTTGTGAGTGCCCCAGCCAAGCCAGTGGTGGTCGCCAAGCCTGTGGTGCCCGCCAAGCCAGTGGTGGTCGCCAAGCCTGTGGTGGTCGCCAAGCCTGTGGTGCCTGCCAAGCCAGTGGTGCCTGCCAAGCCTGTGGTGGTCGCCAAGCCTGTGGTGCCCGCCAAGCCTGTGGTGCCTGCCAAGCCAGCGGCGCCCGCCAAGCCAGCGGCGCCCGCCAGGCCAGTGGTGGTCGCCAAGCCTGTGGTGCCTGCCAGGCCAGTGGTGGTCGCCAAGCCAGTGGTGCCTGCCAGGCCAGTGGTGGTTCCCAAGCCAGTGGCCACGATCAAGCCTCCAGCGCCAAAGCCTGTGGTGATTTCAAAACCAGCAAGGCCCACAGCCGCACCGGGCAAATCACAACCCAGTCGCCCCGGTCAAACAACCACCAGGGGTGGTGATCAAAACCGTCCAGCGGTACCCATGCGTGCCGCAGCGCCGCAACGCCCCCCTGCCCCACAAAGACCAGGCGCACCAGTTATCAGAGCGGGAGCACCAGCCCAACCCCGTCGCGGTGAACCCGACGGTCGCCCTCCAGCTTCATCGCTGGAATTGGTTGGTAAACCAATGCGACGGGATCCGGCCGCCCCTCCCACAAGGCCAGGGCCCAGCGCCATGCGTAAGCCTGTGGCACCTGGCGAATTGATGCAACTCCAGAAACCTGGAGCCCCACGGGGACCCGCCCCCGAGGGGCCTAGGCGCGTTGTACCAAGCAGGCCAGGCAGTGAAGCGCCAACACGCCCAGGGGCACCTACTGCGCCAAATGCTCCCCCTAAACGGCCAGGATTTCGTCCAGCTGCTGCCCCAGGTACTGCCGCTGGCAAACCACGGCGCCCTGATTGGGACGACAGCGCCAAATTGGAAGCATTGCGGAGCCGCACGCCCCAAAAGCAACGCCAAAAAGTTCACATCATTGGTGAAAATGACGACTCCTTAACGGCTGAAACCAGTGGTTTTGCCGGAGAGCAGGAAGCAGTTGTGCTTCAAGCCAGTCTTGCAAGACCCAGCAAACCAAGGGTTTCGCCCAGCAGTGGGGGAGCAAAACCAGTTGCTTTACGCCGCCGCAAAAAAGAAACCACCCGTCAAAGGCAACGGCGCCGGGCAATGGAATTGCGTGCCGCCCGTGATGCCAAACAGGTAAGGCCTGAAATGCTTGTTATTCCTGAGGGAAATCTCACCGTTCAGGAATTAGCAGACATGCTTAGTGTTGAGAGTTCCGAAATTATTAAATCCCTATTTTTCAAGGGAATTATTGCCACTGTTACCCAAACCCTCGACCTCTCAACAATCGAGACAGTATCCGAGGAATTTGGTGTTCCTGTTCTTCAAGACGATGTTGAAGAAGCGGCAAAGAAAACCGTAGAAATGATCGAGGCAAGCGACCTTGAGCACCTAATTCGCAGGCCGCCGGTGGTAACGGTGATGGGCCACGTAGACCACGGTAAAACCAGCCTTCTTGATGCGATTAGAAAAACCCGTGTGGCCGCAGGTGAAGCTGGTGGCATCACCCAACACATCGGTGCCTATCAGGTGGATGTACCCCACGGGGATGAACAGCGCACAGTTACTTTCCTAGATACCCCTGGCCACGAAGCCTTCACGGCCATGCGGGCTCGAGGCACAAAGGTAACCGACGTTGCCGTGTTGGTGGTTGCAGCAGACGACGGCGTACGACCCCAAACCCTTGAAGCAATTAGCCATGCTCGAGCGGCTGAAGTTCCTATTGTGGTGGCCATCAACAAGGTTGATAAAGAAGGCGCCCAACTTGATCGAGTAAAACAAGAACTTTCGGATCAAAATCTCCTGCCAGAAGATTGGGGTGGTGACACGGTGATGGTGCCCGTAAGTGCACTTAAAGGAACCGGAATTGATTCCCTTTTGGAAATGATTCTTTTAGTTACCGAGGTAGAAGATCTAAAGGCAAATCCAGATCGAATGGCCAAGGGAACTGTTATCGAAGCCCACCTCGATAAAGCCAAGGGTCCTGTGGCCACACTCCTAATTCAAAACGGCACCTTGCGTCCTTCGGATGTTTTGGCGGCAGGCCCGGTATTGGGCAAGGTGAAAGCGATGGTAGACGACACTGGCAAACGGGTAAAACAGGCTGGTCCCTCATCGGCAGTTGAGGTGCTGGGCTTCAGTGAGGTGCCGGCAGCAGGGGATGAATTTGAGGTTTATACCGATGAGAAAGCAGCCAGGGCAGTGGTTGGTGATCGCGCCAGCGAAGCCAGAGCCACCCGTTTGGCCCAGCAGATGGCATCAAGGCGGGTATCACTTACTTCGATGTCTGGCCAAGCAAGCGAAGGTGAACTCAAGGAGCTCAACTTAATACTTAAGGCTGATGTTCAAGGTAGTGTTGAGGCAATTCTTGGCATGCTTGAACAACTGCCCCAAGGGGAGGTTCAAGTGCGAGTTCTACTCTCCGCCCCCGGTGAAATCACCGAAACAGATGTGGATTTAGCCTTTGCATCTGGTGCCGTAATTATTGGCTTCAACACCTCTTTAGCATCTGGAGCCAAACGGGCTGCGGAAGCAGCTGGGGTTGATGTTCGCGATTACGATGTTATTTACAAACTTCTAGAGGATATTCAGCTTGCCATGGAAGGCCTGCTGGAACCTGAACTGGTGGAACAACCCCTTGGCGAAGCTGAAGTGCGGGCAGTATTCAGCATCGGTAAGAGTGCAGTTGCTGGTTGCTATGTAACCAGTGGTAGCTTGCAAAGAAACTGTAAATTCCGCCTATTCCGCGGTAAACAACAGGTTTATGCCGGCGATCTTGATTCACTAAAACGTGTTAAAAATGATGTTAAAGAAGTAAATACAGGCTTTGAATGTGGCATCGGCTGCGATCGGTTTGCCGATTGGCAAGATGGTGATCGCATAGTGGCTTACAAAATGGTCACCCAACGCCGCACCCTTAGTAGCTAATGGCTGCTTGGCTGCCGCTGCTCAGCCTTGGCTTGCTTCCGTTGGAATTGTTGCTGCTGCAACTAATACTTGCCGCAAGCGATCCGGGGCCGGCGCCAAAGTTAGAAATACTTTTGCTATGGGCAATTGCTATTTTGCTGCCTCAAATTCTAAGCGGATTAAATAAACTGCTGTTATTTAGTACTGCCCTAATTCAATTGCCAATTTTGATCTGGTTTGATCAACGGGCTGGGTCATTTAATGAGCTCACCCCTTGGCAAGGGCAAAGCCGCACCGAAAGCTTGCTTTGGGCTTTTGGTTTACTACTGCTAATTCAATGGCAATTCCGCCCGCCTTTACGTTTCGCGATTGCGATCAAACCAGATCAAAACAGCACTGAGCAACAAAGCAGCCACTTGGATGCCGAGATCCGTGAGGGGGACCAAACCACCGCTGGCACCGCGCATAGCCATGGTGGCGGCTCCAACGGCGGCGGAGGCGAAAAGGGCAAACCAGAGGGCCCTGCGCAGGCTTCTCCAGGGGGTGCGAGCCTCTTGGAGTAGCCGTTTGCGTAACTCTGGATCTAAGCGAGAAGGATCTGTCATTGGAAAATTGATTGCTTTTGCGATGCTAATTTGGTTGTTATGCCGGTGTAGCTCAGGGGTAGAGCAACTGATTCGTAATCAGTAGGTCGCAGGTTCAAATCCAGTCACCGGCTTATAGAAAACATTCCTTAAAATGAAACCAAACTATCAATTGAGAATTGGTTTAGCCGGTTTGGGTCGATTTGGCATCATGCATGCCAAGGTATTGAGCTCAATGGCAAATGTTGAATTATTAGCTATTGCTGAAACACGCCCCGAACAACTAGAGGAAATTGGTGAGCTTTATGGTGTTAAACGTCGATACAAAGAAGCAGAAGAACTAATCAAGGATCCTGATCTTGATGCAATCGTAATAGTAACCCCCAACGATCAACATGAGCAACATTGTTTGCAAGCACTTGCCACAGGCAAACCTGTATTCATAGAAAAACCACTTGCCTCAAATTACAAAAATGCTCAAAACTTAAAACAGGCTGCCGAAAATAGTGGCTCAATACTACAGGTTGGCCTCATATTAAGATATGAACTTAATCATAGAATTATCCATAAGCAAATCCATCAAAAAGATCTTGGCGAGCTGATTTCCATCCGCACTAAACGGAATTTAAGCCGTTCTTGGTTTACAGCAACGGCAGAGAAAGTACACACCATTTATGAATCATCAATTCATGATCTAGATTTATTACTATGGCTCACAGGAAGCAAACCAATTAGTGTTTTTGCCCATGAGCGCCGATTGGGCAATTACTTATCACCAGAGGCTTGCATTGCCTTGATAAAGTTTGAAAATGGCTGCATTGGCATTACAGAAACCAGCTGGTTTGTTCCCCCAGGGGCGCCGGCAAATGTTACCACTAGCAACTGGAATGGCTGCATTGATGCCGAATTAGTGGTTGTGGGCAGCAACAAAACAGTGCAGCTGAGATCACTAGATAGCCCCTTAAAAATATGGGATTCATCGGGAACCAGCTCACCAGATAGCATTCTGTGGCCGGAATATAACGGTAGGATTTATGGAGCATTGCGAGAAGAATTAGATGATTTCGTGAAATGCGCAAGCCAGGGGGTTGAATCAGAAACAGCTAATCTTGAACATGCCATAAATGGCCTGCAACTGGCAGATGCGATTATTGAATCGGCTCGCATTGGCACTCCGATTATCATGAACCAGCAAAGCGGCTAAGCATTAATACTCTCAATTGCCAGCTGGATTTGTTTCAATCGCAATTCTGAATCACCCACTAATTCGATCAACTTGAGCTTTTCAAAGGCTGGCAACAGATCAAACAAACCATCTCTATATATCTGCTTAAAGATCATATCCACGCTATTGCGATATTCCAGATCGGGAGGCCTGATTCCGTCATCCTCCATGGGCACGGGCCATTGCTCAGAAATAGGTATAAAAGCAAGAATGTCAAGATGATCCAAAGATTCTCGAACAGCATCTACCATCGTTAGCACAAACTCCTTATCTATATCCGTTGTGGCTTGGAATGCGGTGTATTGAGAATAGGCAAGATAGTCAATTGGACAGCGATCAAATATTACATTGCATTCACTGGAATCATATCTATGCAACCTGCTAATACTATAGAATAGTTGCAAGCCATTATGCAACCTGGTTGACTTGTCTTGAAAGGCAATTTCATAAGGACCATTAAAAGATAGAACCCTATAGGGCTCATCCTCCCATAAATAATCAGGATTGGAATGAAGCCAGTCCCTAACCACTGTTGATTTACCGAGCGAATGGGAACCAGAAATTGCAATGCGCATAATTTTCTAATTAAGCCTGCAGAAACCCTCGGGCGGCAGCCCGGCCCATAACAATAGCTCCGGCCAGCAGCTCACCTGCTCAAATATCCATTCATGGCCAGCACTATTGCAATGGATCCCATCACTGCAAAGACGTTTAGACCATTCCAATGGCACATTTTCAGTGGCGCTTATCTCTCCATCCCAAAGCCTTAGAAATGGCACATTTGCCCCTAAACAAGCTTCCTCAATTAGATGATTATAATGATCCAGATCACGATTTAAATACCATAAACAATTAGCAAAAGGCATCACCGCTTCATTAACTGGCGTTAGCCCCACCACGAAAACCGGCGCCAAACATTTTGCATTTATCAACAGCTGCTCAAAGCCAAATAGGAAAGCAGCAGGATCTAATTGCTGCCTGCCGTCACATCTACCTATGCGGGCAGCATCATTAATCCCAACAGCAATCAACATGCCTTGGGGCTTTTGACGACGCAACTCTCCGCGGACCATGAACTCATTGTTGAGCCGATTACTGAGGCGTTCAAGACCATCGCCTCTCACTCCAAGGTTATATAAAACTGGCGCCTGCAACCTGGGCATCCAATGGCGGCGTAAGCGCTCCACCCAACCGCCACCTTCGCTATCGCCCCAGCCGAAGACGCCACTATCACCAAATGCAATAAATTTCGCCGCAGTTTCCATCCTGCCCTGCAGAAGTAGGGGTAACCATTAAAAAGCCCCCGCGTTAGCGGGGGCGATTTCTATTCCTCTAATTAAGCGTTTGCTTAGTTAGTGATCAACCGATTGCAGGGGCGGTTAGGGCTACAGGAGCGCTTTCAGCTGCTGCAAGGTCGAGGGGGAAGTTGTGAGCATTGCGCTCGTGCATTACTTCCATACCCAAACCAGCGCGGTTCAAGATGTCAGCCCAGGTGTTCAGCACACGGCCCTGGGAATCCAGGATCGACTGGTTGAAGTTGAAACCGTTCAGGTTGAAGGCCATCGTGCTCACGCCAAGGGCGGTGAACCAGATACCCAC
>Ga0247834_1007331_pt1 | contig 11804 bp, 19 predicted proteins | sample LaCruzMarch2015__8_FD_187118 | JGI IMG/M metagenome (GOLD analysis project Ga0247834, IMG submission 187118) | Freshwater microbial communities from meromictic Lake La Cruz, Castile-La Mancha, Spain - LaCruzMarch2015_12m | ecosystem: Environmental > Aquatic > Freshwater > Lake | place: Spain... | reverse complement strand
TGGCACCAGCAATTTGGTCTACACCTTCTCCAGAACCGGTGCCACCACTACTGCCCTAACGGTGAACTACACGGTGGCCGGTAGTGCCACCCTCGGCACCGACTACACCGGCATCGCCGCCACGCCAGCCGTGAAGACGTTGACCTTTGCGGCCAACTCCTCCACCGCCACGGTGACGGTGGATCCAACAGCGGATACCACCATCGAGGCGAATGAAACCGTTGAGCTGACCCTTGCCACTGGCACGGGTTACACCATCGGCACCAGCTCAGCAGTGGTGGGAACCATCTTGAATGACGACGTCTCATCCACCGGTACTTATTCTATGGGAGCATCCGAATCAAGCCTGTTGCTTCTTGGCACTAAGCGGATCAATGGCCTTGGCAACAACTTAAATAACACAATCGCAGGAAATAGTGGCAACAATAGAATTCTCGGGCTACTTGGGGCGGATGTGCTCACCGGCGGAGGCAGTGCAGACAGCGATCTATTTGCTTATAACACACTGAGTGAGTCTCTTCTTGGCACTGGCAATTCTTTTGATATAATCACTGATTTTAACAATAAAGATAGGCTCTTAGCGCCTCTTTCAGTTGAGACAGACCGACTTGTGGGCTCAATAGGCAACATCGCATCCCTCTCTGCATCAACAATTGCAACCCTGCTCAACAGTACGACGTTTGCTGCGAACTCAGTCGCAGCCTTTACAGCCACTGGCAGGACGGGAACATTTATCGCCATGAATGACAGTCGCGATGGATACCAGCCTGAAAGTGATGCGGTACTCTTCTTACAGAACTATGCCGTGAGCCCAGCAAACTATGTAGATTTTGCATAGACCTGCCTCGGCTTGCAAGTAACTGTGGGGATCTATCAAGAATAAATGTCGAGCCCGACCGATATGAACTTGTTGCAGGCGCGACTCCGAACAACCAGATGCAGCGGACGGGAGCGAGATCCACAGTCTTCTTTTTAAAATTTCGACCCGCCGCTGATCTGGAGCGTTCGAAGGATCGGGGGGAAGGGCGAAAGAATCGGCGTGAATTCAAGGAGCATGGCAATAAGTTTGCGGTAGGCGACACAATCATTTGGCCAGTCGATTTTCCACTCAGATGCTTGAGTTCAAAATCCTTCGCATCGATTCTAATTTGAGCTATGCTAAGGAGAGAACCTGGGTACAGCCATGACTGCAGCATTCGCCTACACAGCTGTGATTCGACAGGATGGACCTTGGTGGATCGGATGGGTGGAAGAGGTTCCTGGCGTGAATGCTCAAGAGCAGAGTCGCGAAGCGCTTCTGGAATCACTAAGAGAGGTTCTGCGCGAGGCACTGGAATTCAATCGTCAGGATGCATTAGAAGCTGCAGGCCCAGGGGCTGAGGAGCTGGCTTTGCTCCTGTGAAGCGTAGAGATCTGCTTCGCTACCTCAGCAGCTATGGCTGTGAACAGCTGAGAGAGGGTGGCAACCATTCTTGGTGGTGGAACCCATCACGAAATCTTCGCAGCTCGATTCCGCGCCATACTGAAATCAAGGAATTACTTGTACGGAAGATCTGCAAGGATCTTGGGCTACCTCCGCCTTGACTTTCGTAGTGGGTGATTCATTCGGCGGCAGTCTGAATAGGTTGACTACAGGGACGCGACACTTCGAACAAGCCCTTCGAGTGGACAGGCCACCTTCAGCTCTCAGCTTCGCCACCCAAGACTCTTTGCCTGCCACTCAAGGGCAGCGTTCGAAGGATGTGTCGACCTTGATGGGAGCTGCCAGGGCGGCGTTGCGCGGCCGTAGCCAGGTGGCTACACTGGATGGATGGTTGAAGTCCGCCAGACAGAGCGGTTCGTCCGATGGCTTGCGGATCTCCGTGATCTGAGAGCCCGGTCGAAGGTTCTGGCCAGGATCGAGCGCCTAATCGGCGGCAATCCTGGTGACGACAATCCCGTTGGGGCCGGCGTGTCGGAGTTGCGGATCAACTACGGCCCTGGATACAGGGTCTACTACCTGCAGAGGGAAACCGCCTTGATCATCCTTTTGGCTGGCGGAGACAAGAGCTCACAAGCCAAGGACATTGATGAGGCCCTTCTGTTGGCAGCCAACCTGACAGAGGAAACCTGATGAAAACCACGACCACCCCCTATGACGTTGCCGAGCATCTCCGAACACCGGAGGAGATGGCGGCCTACCTGGAAGCCTGCATCGAGGAGGCGGATGGTGATGCTGCCTTCATTGCCAAGGCCCTGGGCGATATCGCGCGGGCCCAGGGGATGACCCAGGTGGCCAGAGAATCAGGACTTTCCAGGGAAAGCCTCTACAAGGCCTTATCTGGAGAGCGCAGCCCGAGCTTTGACACCATCCTCAAGGTCGTCTCGGCTCTTGGACTGAAGTTGAGCGCCAGTGTGAGAAGTGAGGCAGAGGTGGCTTGAGCTTTGCAGATGAGGCGTAGGTCCGCAAACGCTGCCTGTGGAGATGCGACACCTTCGAACAAGCCCCTGGAGTGGACAGGCCGCCGTCAAGTCTGCTTCGATGGCGATAGCTTCTTGCCTGCCACTCAGGGGCAGCGTTCGAAGGATTATAAAGACACTTCATCGGAGAGCCGACATAGGTACCAGAATTCATCAACAGCAATCATTCTGCCTAATGTGTGATTCTGAGAATAAATGGGCACTTAGGCTCTAGGCTGCTGCTTGAGACAGCAATGACACATTCTCTAGTGCTATTTATGTTGTCTTGAGCTGGCAAGCTTGTTGGCTCTGACTTATCAAAGAAAGCTTATATCGAATCTGCCACATTCTGTAATCCCGGGAGTTGGAATAGGTGCATTTACTCCTCAGTTTTAAGCGTTTAACGTGTCTAGTTCAAAACCTTCTTGAACGTTATCTGCATTGCTTCATATGAATACGCTTGCTCAATCAATGAGCCTGAAGGGGAATTAGTTATGAATATGGATCGTCCATCTTCCGCTCTATGTCTTGCAGAATTTCCTTCTCTGTGCGAGTGTCTGAATAATAGTTTCTACTCGGTTCGCCCACCAGGAATGCACGCAGACTTTCCACCCATTTCAAACGGGCAGACTGCTTGCTCCAGTAAAAGTTACCAATCACGCCAACAATAAAGAAAATCACACCTGCGTTGCTATTGCCACCGCTCCAAAGAGAAACTAATGCAAATAATCCCAACATAGTAGGCCAGAATGCTAATACAATTACGGCGCAGATCTTTATTGCAAATACTGCGACTGCCACAAGAACCAGAAGAAGCAGTGCTGTAAAGATGAATGAGAGCACTTCCAACTTAGTTCCTCTTCAGTGTCATAATATCCAATCTTACCCTAGATCGATGGAGTTGTGGCCCGACGTGGAAGCCAGCAGCGAAGCATTGCGCGGCTGTAGCCCTTGGGCGACAGTAGTCGTATGGTTGAAGTTCTACAGGCAGAGCGGTTCGTCCGTTCACTTGAAAATATGCGTGATCTGAGGGCCAGGCGAAGTTTGTGGCCAGAACCGAGCTCCTCATCATCTACAACTCTGGTGACGTCAAACCCGGTGGGGGCTGCATGTCGGAGTTGCGGAACAACTACGGCCCTGGATACAGGGTCTACTACCTGCAGAAGGGAACTGAGTTAAGCATCCTTTTGGCTGGCGGAGACAAGAGCTCACAAGCCAGGGACATTGATGATGCCCTTCTGTTGGCAGACAACCTGACGGAGGAAACCTGATGCAAACCACGACCACCCCCTACAACTTTGCCGAGCATCTCCGCACTCCAGAGGAGATGGCGGCCTTCCAGGAAGCCTGCATCGAGGAGACGGATGGAGATGCTGCCTTCATTGCCAAGGCCCTCGGCGACTTTGCTCGGGCCCGGGGGATGACCAGGTTGCCAGAGACTCTTGGCTATCCAGGGAGAGCCTCGACAAGGCCTTATCTGGTGAGCGCAGCCCGAGCTTTGACTCCATCCTGAAGGTCGTCTCGGCCCTTGGCCCCAAATTGAGCGCCAGTGTGAGAAGTGAGGCGGAGGTGACTTGAGTTCTCCTGTCGATGCAAAGGCCCGCAGAGGCTGCCTGTGAAGAAGCGACACCTTCGAACAAGCCCCTGGAGTGGACAGGCCCGCCTTCGAGTCTTCTTCGATAGAAATAGCTCCTTGCCTGCCACTCAGGGGCAGCGTTAGCCAGCGTAAAAACCCACGTAGCTTGACCGAATGCCGTACATCACAGACCTTCTGAAAGGAGCGATCGAGCCTCTTCCTGATCGAATCTCGCTTGAGCGGTACGTTCAGGAGTCGGCGTTCGTGACGCGCTACCTCTCACGCGTTGTGAAGGACAAGGCCCTCGTCGTCTACCACGTCCTTTTTCACCTTTCTTGGTTCGAGAGCGGGAAGGGAGAAATCATCGTTCCCTGGGCACGGATCGGATCATTCATTCGCTCTGAGCAGGGCAACATCATCGACAATCTCACGACAGTGAAACGCAGGCTGCCGGACCTCTTCGAACACAAATGCATCGCCGTCAACCGCCAGCGCGGCAACGCAAACGAAATATCCGTGCATCTCCCCAGCGACATTCCCGCGTGCCGTGAACTTATCGATCAAGAAGAGCAGGAAGCGCGAGTGGAACCGCAGGAAAACGACGTACGAGACTACTACACAGATCCTGGTCGCCGACTAATGGTTCTTGCCCGCGACAGGAGCACCTGCGTCTACTGCACTGCAGTTCTCTCCGAAGAGAATTTCGTTCTTGATCATCTTCAGCCAGTTGCGCAGGGAGGGACGAACCGAAAGCACAATCTCGTCGCGGCGTGTGAGGTCTGCAATCGGCGGCGTGGAGAGTCAAAGCCGATTGAATTCCTGCGAGAGAACTATCGGCAGCAATTGGTGACGCAAGAAGAGTTCCTGCGGCTGAAGGACTATGTTGAGGCGTTGCTTGCGGCGAGCGCTGGCTAACATCATCATTCACCCGACCCGCGCCCTAATGATCTGTGTCAGCTAAAGCTCTTGCGGGCGGGTGATGATGGGCGTTAGAGAGATGGAGTACAGGGTGCCGAATCGTCAAGTAGTCTAGTCTGCGGATAGCACTTCCTGGGGACGCCCCCTATGGTCAGGCGATGGCAAAGCTGATTCGGCTCTCGTTCCCGCTTTCCGCAGATCGAAAACTGGATGTTGACTTTGTGAACATCCTTGGCGTCAATTCCAATGATGGTTGGCGCTGCGAGCCGGATAAGAAATATCCTGACCCCACAAGCTGGCCTTTGAGTCTAGACCGCAATCAAGGTATGATATCTGGGGAATGCCCCCCCAAACTCCCCATAAGGCCTGCATCCCCTGTATTTCCTATTTAGTGTTAACTATGGCATTGGCCCAAATCACCAACTAAAGGGCAACTGCCTCATTCATTCAAAACCCGAATCAGTGTTTCGCATGTGAACCAATGAACTTCCTTGCGCGCATTGGAAACATGTTTTCCAGGATTCCCACTTCAATATGGGTGGTTGTGCTCGGCCCGCTAATTGCTATTGCTGGTAGCGAGATTCAGAAAGCTGTTGACACTAGCATATACCCCGAGATTAATAAGGAGCGAATCAAGGCACTAGAGGGTAAGTGGGAAGGTTTTGGGATTCAACTTATTGCCGATGATGAGTCAAAGCGAAGACTCAAGAAGCGGGAGGTCATAGTGGCTAAGACCACCGATGAGGATCCAAAAAGCCTTCTTACTATGTATAATGAATGTACGTTCAAAGCTTCTATGGGGGAGAGTGCCGTGCCACTTGTTTGGTATCCAGCTCATCTATCTCTGCAGGTTGTGAGATCGTCATTTTTCTCAAGAAAATCCCTACAAGGCGTCTTAGAGATCACCCCTGTCATGGAAAACCTTTCGCACACAACGAATATATACAAAGTAACGGGAAGGCTTGAGCAAAGTGGTGACTACATCAGACTTGATTATACAAATACTGATGCTCGCAAGAAGGATTTCGGCACCCTTCTACTAGAAAACACAAGTGATGGCAAGCTATGTGGTCAGTTTTTATCTTATGGTCCGATAAGCCGCGGCATCGTTAATGGTAACTATATCTTTCCTGAGAAGACGCCCTGATCTCTACTCAAGTTTCCCTAGTAAAAGACGAGTCAAGTGATTTCATCAACAAATAGAGGTTAAGCGATGCCCGAAAGGCGACTGGTTCGCATTGTAGATTTTAGCCACGCCAGTGGCTTCAGGGAAATTCAACTGGAGTATATATCATGGGTTACTTTGATGCTCAAGCGAGAGCATGGCATCAGCCTAACGGCCGATAGCACAAATCAACTGATGGATGAAATAGCGTCTCACTGGCCTCTTTATAGTGGGTGTCTTGGATGTTTTTTCTTGGCTTATATTGGCAAGAACGTTGGCGGAATGGCTGGCATCAGGAACGTCTCTAAAGATACATGCGAGCTAAAGAGATTGTACGTTTCACCCCTCCATCGTCGAGTTGGGATTGGAAGTTCTTTGGTTGAGCGGCTAATTTTTGTAGCGCGAGCGCTTGGCTATCGGAAGGTTAGGCTAGAAACTCTAGACTTTATGAAGCCAGCGATTCGACTGTATGAATCTTATGGCTTTGTCAGGGCACCTGAATTTGAAGGCACTGAGGGCCGCGGCTATGGCATTCATGATCATGAGATTTACTTTAGCAAAAGTCTATAGCCATCCATCGTGCATTTCATTTAATATTCGGGGAAGAGGTCTTACACCTTTGTTGTGGGCTTTTACTGGCCCCATCAACACCATGAACAAAGACCCTGCTGATACAGGCCAAAGATGTTGAATGACGGGCAGCCTTCACCACTTCGAAAATCCCATCACTCAGAACGGTACCTAGATTCCATACGATCGGGCCTGTTCAACGTCAATCTGGTTGAGGGGCGTCGCACCAATCAGGTTGTCGGCTTGGCAGAAGAGCCGTGACTGGCAGCCGAGGAAGGTGAAGTTCATTGTGCGAGTTTTTTCAGATGTGATGGCGGTGGTGGCTACGAGGGTGTTGCCGCTTCTTGAACCTGTCACTCCTGCCACTCTCTAACACCGCCATTCACCTGAGCCGCCTCCGCGAAGCTATTTTCTTCGCTGCACACACCCAGCGGCCAGGTGATGGCGAGCGTTGTTAGCCTTACGAAGATGAAAATAGCGAAGCGTTGCCTGTTCTGCATTTGGAGGTAAACCATAAGACATCTTCACTAAGTTATGCTCGACGATCGAATGGACGTAAGTATGGTGACGCTTTCATTCCTATTGTCAGGGTGGCGTTCCAAATGTCTCCAAGGTCTCTATGTTTGAAGCTATGCCGGTCCTTTGGTTATTTCGACTCTAGGGTTAGGGCATCCAGAATTTCGCTGCACACAGTGAGATGAAAGTCTCCGAAATCCTCAAGGCAATCAAGGATGATGGCTGGTTTCAAGTGACGCAAAGAGGAAGTCATCGTCAATTTAAACACCCAAGTAAACCAGGAAGGGTAACGATTGCTGGCAAGCCGTCCGATGAGCTGGCAAAAGGCACTCAGATGAGTATCCTGAAGCAAGCAGGACTCAGAGGATCAGAACAGCCATGAAGTACGCAGTAGTCATTGAGAGGGCAGGAAAAAACCTCTCGGCCTACGTACCGGATCTCCCTGGTTGTATCGTAACCGGGAATTCTGTGTATGAAGTTGAACAGCTAGTGCGTGAGGCGATCTCGATTCATCTGGAAGGTTTGCGAGAGGATGGGATCGAGATACCGGAGCCCTCTTGTGCCGTTCAGTATGTCGAGCTTGCTGCGTAACCTGATTGAGGCGAAGGCTAACATCCAGATACAGAAGACGGGAGCAGAGACTTCTTTCTATGTTCAAATCTCTGCCCGCTTCTGATCTGGAGCGTTAGACAGACAGCAAATCATTCTAGAACAATGCCCACAATCCCAATTTGTACGTATTGCAACTCACTAGCAACAACCATTGACCATGTCCCTCCAAGCCTCATCTTCCCCAAGCCCCGCCCTGCAAATTTAATTACCGTACCAGCATGTTATGACTGCAATAACAGTGCTTCTCTGGATGACGAATACTTTCGCTTAGTCACTGCATTGGAGGAAAAGTCCGGTGAACACCCTGACTCAATAGAGCTACTACCTGTCATAATTCGATCCCTGAATCGGAGGCAAGCCCAAGGCTTCCGAAAGACATTCGCCAGATCTCAGTTTGACTGTGACATTTTTACAGAGTCGGGATTATTTCTAAAGTCCGCCATTGGATACAATGTTGACAAAGATAGACTTAATGCGGTTTTTGAAAGGATAACAAGAGGTCTATTCCTGAACACGTTTGGTCGCAGGCTTCCGCTGGAAACCAGGGTGTCAGCATCTCAAGGTCGCGGGTTGGTAAATCCATCAATTGTCGAGTTTGTCAAGAAGATTCTTGAGGAAGGATCAAGCTGGAACTGTCTCGGAAATGGTACATTCTGCTGGAAATACTCAACATGTTTAAACCAACCAGAAACTACTGCATGGATCTTCGTTGTCTTTTCTTCAATAGTCTTCATCTCGACAACAATTGGAGAGGACCCAGCACGTTGAGAATGCATTACCCCGATCTGCTGTCTAACATCCAGATCCAGAAGGCGGGAGCAGGATATTGTGCACATCATCACCTTGAAGCCTTGCCCGCTTCTGATCTGGAGCGTTAGGTAGCATTCAAAACCACTTTTGACAAACGCGGGTCGCGCAGCTAATATTTAAACAAACAATCTTCAGAATAGGCGCATTGGCCATGGAAATTGGTAATCCCTTGATATCTGAATATAAGAAAGAAGTAGAAGATACCATTCGCTTAGTATGCACTATTCAGACTATTGTGGCAATTGTGATGGGAGTGCTGTCGTGGAAGATCCAGGATTTGCTTGGCGAAGGCCTGGGAGCAATGGCTATTCTTTTCAGCTTGGTTAGCATTCCAAGTGTAGCATCATTTGGTATTAATCGGCTAAAAAGATACGACAGAGACGACTGGAAGCGAGAACACCCAAATTTGGATTACTCTGGGACATGGGATATCAAGGTCAGATTTTTGAAAGCATTTAAGGTTTCGCTTCTCGAGGAAAAGCCACCTGAGCAGCGTGGACGCTCAGAGATACACCAAAGTGCACTCGGGCTGGTGACAATTTCTCAGACTATTGAGACAATACGCGAAAGTGTCAAACTCGGCATTGTTGACATCTTATCAACTGTGATTTCAGCAGATGGTAGAAGATTATATACAGTCTACAAGATGAATGGTTTTCTTGAAGACGAACACAAAGGGATGCGAAGTCAAAGCTATGGTTTTGGTGAAATTTCAGTAAATGACATTGAAGCCCTGAAACCTGGTAAACGGCCTAGCTCCTTACAAACTATTTGGTATGACTGCGTCCACAGCGAGAGCAATGAGCAGACGGTCTTCATAGGGGAAACCACATATACTCGATCATCATCCTAACATCAAGATACAGAAGACGGGTGCGGAGGATGCCTCCTATGTCTAAGCTATACCCCGCTTCTGATCTTGGCGTTGGCTGAAGGAGAATGAAAAATGGTACCCGTTCAGGGGGCGGGATGAACCTGAAACCCATTGCACCGCAATGGATCTGATCCGCTGACCGACGTTCGAAGATAGCTTGAGAACCATCGCCGTGGCCCCAACAACCCCCATTTAAGACATACAGCCTCACCACAGGCACTACTGGTAGTGTTACTGGTAGTGTCTCGGGGTCCCGCACACACCATATCCACCCCCTGAACGGGTAAGAAAAATGAATGATCAGACACCCCCCCCGGATCCACAGAAGCAAAACCTTGGATGTGCGCCATATGCCATCGGTGGCGCCTCCTTCATCCCGCTGCTTGGCGTTCCTCTTGGAGTTGTCGCCGTAATCTGGGGCTTGGCTAAGCTCAAGCAAGGCGGATGGAAGGTTGCCATTCTTGGTTCGCTCGGCATCTCGTTGACGGTAGCTCTGTACGGCATACTGTTCTACGAGGGATTTATCAAGCGCGGCGGCGTGTTCGACGAATTGCGTGGCCAGATGTCGGAACAGATGCTTGTTTCTGTAGTCAAGGAAATCGAGTTCTACAAGGTTCAGAACGGGAAGTACCCTCAGAACCTGAAAGATGTAGAACCGAAAGGCAATCCGCAGGGCCTTGTTTCCATCTACGATCCTATTCAAATGCGGATGGGAGATCAGGAACCCAAGCTCTTTCACTATGCATTGGTGAACGGTGGAAAGAACTACCATCTGCTGTCTGTCGGGGCAGACGGTGCTCCGTATACCGAAGACGATATACACCCAGTTCTCGATCAAGCAAAGATGAAATCTATCGGGTACGTGAAACCAGCCAACAACGAACTGAACCCTACAAATGAACCCGCCGCTGGCGGCTCCATTTGAGGGTTAGTTCAAGCGTTATACGGAGCCTAAGACAAGGGTTTGCACACGAGATCGCCGTCTCGCACTCTTTGGCAACTTGCCGGTTTGACGCTATAGTTTACAAATGCCAGTTATCAGCCGCTTCCTTGGGATCGCGATAGCCATCCTGTATCGAGATCATGATCCACCACATTTCCATGCAATCTATGGCGAGTATGAGATCACAGTCAACATTGTAGATGGCGTTGTCAACGGTCAATTTCCAAGACGAGCTCTATCTCACGTATTGGAATGGTACCAGCAGCATCGCGATGAGTTGATGCTTGACTGGGAGAAAGCGCGCCGCCATGAGCCTCTCTCGCCGATTCCCCCTCTAGAGTAGTCCCACTATTGAGTTCATCATGCTTCACGTCACATCTGCTCAAGTCCTTACAGGGCACCGACTCTTGCTTCAATTCAACGATGGGACTCACGGTGAAGCTGACGTTGCTGCAGAGCTTAAAGGTCCAATTTTTGAAGAGCTTCTTGATCCTGAAAGATTCAGTGAGGCCTACCTAGATCCTGAGCTTCGCACAGTTTGCTGGCCGAATGGTGCTGACTTGGCGCCAGAGTTTCTGAGAAGCCTAGTACTGCATAAGCAGCCCGTATAACATCCAGATGCAGAAGACGGGAGCCAGAATTCTGCATCGTACGCGCAAGCTATTGCCCGCTTCTGATCTGGAGCGTTATACGGAGCCTAAGACAAGGGTTTGCACACGAGATCGCCGTCTCGCACTCTTTGGCAACTTGCCGGTTTGACGCTATAGTTTACAAATGCCAGTTATCAGCCGCTTCCTTGGGATCGCGATAGCCATCCTGTATCGAGATCATGATCCACCACATTTCCATGCAATCTATGGCGAGTATGAGATCACAGTCAACATTGTAGATGGCGTTGTCAACGGTCAATTTCCAAGACGAGCTCTATCTCACGTATTGGAATGGTACCAGCAGCATCGCGATGAGTTGATGCTTGACTGGGAGAAAGCGCGCCGCCATGAGCCTCTCTCGCCGATTCCCCCTCTAGAGTAGTCCCACTATTGAGTTCATCATGCTTCACGTCACATCTGCTCAAGTCCTTACAGGGCACCGACTCTTGCTTCAATTCAACGATGGGACTCACGGTGAAGCTGACGTTGCTGCAGAGCTTAAAGGTCCAATTTTTGAAGAGCTTCTTGATCCTGAAAGATTCAGTGAGGCCTACCTAGATCCTGAGCTTCGCACAGTTTGCTGGCCGAATGGTGCTGACTTGGCGCCAGAGTTTCTGAGAAGCCTAGTACTGCATAAGCAGCCCGTATAACATCCAGATGCAGAAGACGGGAGCCAGAATTCTGCATCGTACGCGCAAGCTATTGCCCGCTTCTGATCTGGAGCGTTAGGC
>Ga0247834_1007326_pt1 | contig 11808 bp, 8 predicted proteins | sample LaCruzMarch2015__8_FD_187118 | JGI IMG/M metagenome (GOLD analysis project Ga0247834, IMG submission 187118) | Freshwater microbial communities from meromictic Lake La Cruz, Castile-La Mancha, Spain - LaCruzMarch2015_12m | ecosystem: Environmental > Aquatic > Freshwater > Lake | place: Spain... | reverse complement strand
CGGCTCATCGGCGGCGAAATTATTGTCTTCTCCATCATTGGTGTGCCTTCGTGCTCTCCCTCTCTCTACGGAACTGAAGTGCGTATCGTACGTATTACTTACGTAGCTACATGGTAGAAGTGATTAATCGATTGATTTGATGTCTCATCTCACGCAGGGATCGGCGTCGATGACGCTAAAGTCTTCTCAGCTAGCCGCTGTCACGAGGATGCTATCGTTTAACAAGGATAGTGGTGGTGATTCCTCCTTAGGACACAACCCCTACGGTCACGAAAAGCCAAACATCGACGACACCACGAATCCATGGAAGGTCCTAATATATGACAAGCATACACGAGGGATCATCTCCCCCCTACTTTCCGTCTCCCAACTCCGTGCATTAGGCGTGACTTTGCATCTGCTCCTACACTCCGATCGTGAATCTATACCCGACGTCCCAGCTGTATACTTCGTCCGACCAACGCAGGAGAATCTTGCCATTATTGCACGCGACTGTTCGAAGCATTTATACCAACGTAGTCACTTACATTTCTCAACGCGGATGGAACGTCCGGTAATGGAAGAATTTGCACGCTTGGTTGTTAATACTGGTGGATTGGATTCCATTGCCAGTATCCATGATCAATTTGTTGAATTTGCCTGTCTCGAGAATAGGTTGTTTACACTCAATGTCGAAGATAGTTATGTGGTGTATAATGATCCAGGTGCAACAGAGAGTGATATGGAAATGGCCATGAATGGAATTGCCGGAGGATTGTTTAGTGTCGTGGCAACATTGGGGAGTGTGCCGGTGATTCGATGTCCGAGGGTGAGGCGTTCCATTTCATTGCTCTGTTCAGTTATATTCGCTTGCTTTCTCCTGAACTGCAGCACCCTCACTGTCTACTCTATTGTGTATTTATTCTCAGGGCGGAGCACCCGAGATGGTCGCGAGGAAGCTTAATCGACTTATCACTGAACATCCCACTCTTGTTCGATCGAAGGATGGAAGTCGCATGACACATCATCGGCCAGTCCTTGTCATAATGGATAGGAACATGGATTTAATCACTCCTGTCCAACATGCCTCGACGTATCAGGCACTAATCGATGACGTGCTGGAGCATCGTGCCAATCGGGTAGAGTTCAACGTTAAGCCCGATTCCAACGATGGCAGTGCAGGTGGCAGACTCGGACGTGCACCGCCTGTAGTACGAAAGAAGTTTGATATTGACCCAGACGTTGATCCATTCTACAGCCGACACAAGTTCCATCCGTTTCCGGAGGCGATTGAGAGTAACGGCGCCGAGTTGCAAGATGTGACCGTGCGGGAGCAGCAAATACGGTCCAAAACGACGGGGGGGAAGGATCAGTCATCATCTTCTACCGCCCCCACTGATGGTTCAGCAGACTTGGCCACGGCAGTCGAATCCCTCCCGATATTGCTCGAACGTAAGAAGAAGCTTGAGGTACATACATCGATACTACAAGCGGCAATGAATGAGGTGGCAGCGAGGGATGTGCCCCAATTTTATGAGTTAGAGATTAGTCTTGCGACTGGGACGTACAAGAATGACCCTGCTAAGGCAAAGAAAGATGTCATGGAGCTGGTTTGTGATGGGAGTGTGGGGAATGTCAATGACAAAGTCCGACTTGTCATCGTGTACGCACTATCAATCAAGGGGAAAGGGGCTGATGTTGACGAGGTCACACAGGCGATGCGAGAGTCACTCGAGACAAGGGGGTCAGCGGTGGGAGGAGGTGGTGATGGTACTGTGGAGGGGGGTGCAACTCACGGGACGTTGACTAAAGATGATCGTGTCCGCCTCGAGGTTGGACTTCGTGCCATCGACTACCTGAAGAAATTGCGGTCCATGAACATGATCGGAACTATGTCCGACATGATCGCGACTGAGGCGGAGACTTATGCATCGACTGGGTCCGACATGCTATCGGGATTCCTATCACGGGCGACGAACCAGGCGACTGGACTTCTATCAAAAGCGACGGACAAACTCGGTACACTTTTGGGTAAGATACACAAGAATCGTGCGACAATCGTCGTTGAGAATATATGTGAAATGAGACCAAATACCGAGGACGATGAGTATCTTTATCTCGACCCACGGGTGAAAGGAGATGTTGATGTATCAACATTGCGGAATGCGACACGCGCTCCTGTGAGGGAGGCTATTGCGTTCATGATAGGCGGGGGATGCTATGGTGAGTATCAGAATTTGCAAATGGTCGCAGATGAGAGGAGGAATATCACCTACGGGAGTACAGAGATAGTAGATCCGTGCTCGTTTTTGAACCATTTAGCAAATTTGGCATAACATTAATGAATGTCTTACTAAATTATCACACACTGCTTCTAAAAAACAGCTTGGACTACATTGCAAATGATGGTAGTATTGGACAATGAACATCCAATGCTCTTAGTAGAGAGTAAGGAGTATTCATAACTCTTTTAATTGTCCATATGACTACATATTCTTTCCGGACTGACCACCCTTCGCCGATAACTCGTCAAGGCTAAATATGTAGACAATAGAGCTTTAAGTGAGGGGACAATAATCAAAATAAGGAAGTCGAAAATAACGGAACAACGGCCTCAACATGATGATATAGTTGTCACTCGTTGATTGCGCAAAGCACAGTCTCGTGATCTCAAACTTTAAAGATACTAATCATCGGCCATGAAAGAGCAACAAGAAGAAAACAAGCCTCAGAGAATTGTGGTCGATGTACAACGCTCAACTGTTGACGTAGCTTGAGCTGAGTTTACAACAGGTGCAAATTAAGAAGTGAGCATTTCTGCCCGAATACTTGACACCTTATTGTTGCAATCCCAACAAGTCTACTTCGCGGCATCGATTATCGTCATAGGCAATCCGACTAATACAGTAAATGATACAGTCTGGAAAACATGGTGACGAACTTACTAGTAATTTTTCCCCGCCTAATACTTGTGGTTTCATCACCATATGAAGGATCAGATTGAACTACTTTGGAGAACTGTTGCAATGCATCTTCATGTTTGCCTTCAAGCAGTGTTGAAATGCCAGTGTCTAGCTGATTTCGTAAATATTATTGCAACAAATGAATGCCCCCAACAATATCAATGCCAATCCTGGCACGATTCAGCAGGTGACCTCAGGAGCTAATGGTGCGGGCAATCATAATCGTAATCGTTTCGATACCTAGTTGTGTGACCTAAATTCGTTTGAAGAACAAAACAGTAAGCAAATGTTGGCTGAAAATATTAGTGCTAGTTGTTTGAATATCATCAACAATACACTGGTACTTTAGTTTCATATCCACATCATTCAATCTCCCCGTGAGTTGATCCAATAACGAACCATTGGTAGGCAATATATTATTGGTAACGTGCAAGTTAATCATGGGGTGTGTTTTAATCGATACAAATCCAACCCAACTGACCTGTACGCCGACGAATGTCTGCTAAGTGTTATGTAAATACAACATAACAGTAAGAATAATGAATGAGAAAGTTTGATGTATCAAGGATGAAAGGTAAAAGTTGGCATCAGTCATGTAGATTTATCGCCATCCGTATCAGTACATACATCGTACTCCTTCCGTCACAAGATTAATAATATATTTTAGCATGAACTGATTGCATTCCAGTGCACTATTGAGCGATGACCCGGCCACTTAGGTTTGCTGCCCAGAAGTTTCATGCAGGTCGTGTCCACTGTTCCGAAAATCGTGTATATACTTAACTAAACTCACCTACTGTTGTAATAACTATAAATATAAGTCCAGGCAGTCATTCGATGTGGATGATAGAACCATAGTTGAATAGATCCATCAGATGAGGTATGCATAAATAAAATAATACAATCGATACGAGAAAAGATGGTAATGATGTAATGCGTTTCATCACTAGGAGGATAAAGAAACGCACATACGCACACACACAGAAGAAGAAGAAGAATACCCCTCGGATATGCCTGAATAGTAAATTGCGTCACTCATAAAGCCTATGAAGCTCATCGGACGAAAGATGGTATTGAAATAATGATGTGTATCGACTCATTGGGGTCTTTCAACTACTTGTTCTCTGTTCGTGTGCATGACCGACTGAGGAGTGCACCCTTAACTTACCGAGAGCTTTCACGCCCCTATTCGTCTCTGTGGAATGATGGAACGCTGGACTCGACAGTCATGGCTTGCCAAAACGTCCTAATAATAATACGAGAACGGGAGTTTGGGGTGGTGGCTTCCCGCCTCCGCACCGAACAACAGGAATAGAGTCGTCTCGTTAGCAGCATGAGCATAAAGACTCCAATGGACGATACTACGACCGCGTCATTGTCCTCCACTTCCTCCTCCTTCATCGCCGTCGATCCACTCCTCGATGACATTGATAATAAAAATAGCAACCACAGCAACAATCAAAACAACAACGATGATGCCTCATCTGTCATATCGACATCCTCGTCCAAGACAGAAGAACGTAGACGCAAACGCGACTCATGGCGAGCACAGCATGATGATCAACTACGAGCCGATTTGGATATTGCCCCGGCCACTCGTCGTCGTACTAAGTCATCATCATCTTCATCATCATTGCCTGGATCTTCGACCAAGTCTCAGTCAGAAGTATCAGCACGCGTCGTTCAACATTTAGGGACGAAGAGTACTGCCAAACCACATACATTACCACCCACTGTGAGTGATGATGTACGTGTACGTAGTAACTTACTACGGACACTTGGGATATCAAATACTACAATTAATAAGGGAGTACAACATGCTTTGGGAGGGGAGAATACGATGAAGGGCTCTGGCCATTCGGGAGGAGGTGCGGCACATCATCAACGTGTCCAAAGCATGGGTGGTGTTGGAATGGGTGGAGGTGGGGATGCTGCATTCGAACCACATTTACATGGAGGAAAGTTGGTACTGCCCGGTGGACGATCACTCTTATCGGATGTACGATTTAAGGAAGAGTTAAAGTATGATAGTGATGATGATGTTGATCCGTACGTTCCCCGTCAGCAGTCAAATTACAGCAATTTTTTCGGTGGTGCTAGTGGTACTGCACGACATCGTCGTCGGTCACGTAGTCGTAGCAAATCACCAAATCCTAGATATAACAATACAACAGCAGGAATCAATAACAACAATATCAAAAATCGTCGACGGAAATTGACATTCCATGATGAGGTACAAATCGTACCAATACCTATGCGTTCGGAGTACTCTAATCGGATTAAGGAACGTATGTACTCAGGTCGGGTGGAACTTAGTGAGAATGCCCAGCGTAATGTAGTTGAATTTGAATCGGAGGGGTGGGATGCCACAACAGTCTTGGATGATGAGACACAATTTTATAAATGTCCATTAACCGGTGAATTGATACATCCGGTACATTTGGCATACTTTAATAAGACTGGAGGAGAAGGGGTGGGGAGTAGTAGTGGGGGCGGCAATCAACTCTCGGCATGTTGATGGTATCTAGTATCGTTCATAAATGAGTGTGAGGATAAGATTTAAATGGACAATCTGTGTTTAAAGATGATAAGTAAACAAATGTAATAATTTATGTGTTACTCCTATCCAACTGTACAAAGATGATTTAAGTGGCCTCATCAATCTTCCTTTGATTAGATACATATTTTCTTCTTGTTTATTACTCATGTGTATATATCTTGTGTGTACATCCATACCTAGGGTGCTTTCTTGGGCCAGTGGAATGAAGAACTGATACAAAATATTTGCACTTGGGTACTTGGACAGACACAATATGTACCATGTAAATGAGTAAGCTGTTTCACTTTTCATAGTATCAATATATGAAAAGCAGATATTATGATAATGATGATTTGTTGATCATACTAGTCATAGTCATAATAGTTGAGGTGCCACGGCTGGTCTGGTGTTGCTGTGGGGATCTAGTGCATAGACGTGATGTGATATGAGCATTAAGTGAGTTGGATGCCCAAATCATAATCTTATAGCATTATACACGAGAAAACAAAAAACAAAAACTATCTTTTACTAATAGACCTCTGTAACCTGAGAGCAGATATCTGTGGGGTTGGATCCATATGACTGCCAGCCACAGTAGAAGATGCTGAAACACTATATTTATGTATGAAGTTGACCTGCTATGAGTATGAAGTGGGTGGGATGCAGTAATCATAACCTACATCATGCTAGTACAAGTGAGAAACCAAGACCAAGAGAATCTCCACTTCCACTTTTCACTTTGAGACCCAAGCAATATCAGGCTGGGGTTGAGTAGATGCTGAAACACATAATAAATATGTATGAACTAGATCTGCTATGAGTATGATCTGGGTGGAGTGCCTCAATCATAACCCACAGCATGATACAAGTAAGGAACCAACCAAATCACCTTCTGCCACCACTGTGTGTGTGAGAGAGAGCATATGCTGGGGTTGCATCCATATGACCACTAGCCACAATAGGAGGTGCTGAAACACTATATAACCTGATATGAGTATGAATTCAGTGACATGCCTCAATCATAACCCACATCATGCTACAAATGAGAAACCGATGGAATCCCTGCCGTGTTCACTGTGAGACCCAGCATATATCATTGTGAGGTTGCATCCCTAGTGCCACTAGCCGCAGTAGAAGGTGCTGAAACACATTATATATGCATGACATAGACCTGACATGAATATGAAGTGGGTGTAAGGATCCAATCATAACCTACAGCCTACAGATAATGATGGTTTTACAACAACTTTAGAGCAGCTCAGAGATCAGATATATTGTGGGTACAGGTTGCATCCATATGACTTGTACCATATGAGAATGTATTAAGGCACATTAAATAAATATATGTGACCTGTTACGAATTTGAATAGGTCAGGTCACTTAATTACAACCTAATAGCTCATATACATTATACATCATAAAACTGAAAACTGACACACCAACTCATGGTTCATGCAGGCTGTGAGACCACCAGTCTCAGATAGCAGGTGGCAGTGACAATAGAGGTTTTCAAGTGTTAGGAAAGATATGATACGATGTCAAAGGGAGTCCTTGGCGTGATAAGTATGCAACCTCATACTGATAGCCTTTGAGGATGACCTGCTTACTGAGAATAGGTGGATATGTAAGGTAGGAAGGCAACCCAAGCACAGGCTGAATTCTACTGCCAGCTATAAAGCGGCTTGCCTCATGTCAAATGACAAATAATGCGACAATGATAGCATCTAACAGTGAAAAGGTAATTTTACAATTTCAATTGGTTGGCCCCTGTGATCTATGTCAGTCACAAGCATAACGTTATCCCAAACAACTGAAATATAAGAGGAGAACACTTAACATCTTCCACAACGTTAGCATAGCCACCGGGAATACTTCAAGAGCCGCGCAAAAAATGAATCATTGCACCAAAATCCTTCTGACCGTATCCGTGCATACTAGCTAATCTATACAAATCTCTTGTGAGACCGGCAACTGGCAATGCGAGATTTTCCTCTTCACCAGCATCTACTGCAAGATTTAGATCTTTGAGCATCAAGTCACTCGCAAACCCTCCTTCATAGTCATTTGCACTGGCTCCACTACCAACATGTCTTGCCACATCTGGATGGGGGTTGTTTACCTCACCACTCCAGCATTTTGCTGTACTTGAGTTCATCACACTAGCAAGTACAGTCGGATCAACCCCAAGTGCTTCACCGAGATTCATGGCTTCACATATCCCCACCATCTGGGCCGCAAGTGCGGCATTGTTGCATAGTTTGACAGCTGATCCACTGCCATTACCACCGCAGTGTACAATCTTCTTCCCCATACGTAACAGAAGAGGTTGCACGCATGAATATGTCTCGGGAGACGAACATCCAACCATGAATGTGAGACTTCCTTCAGTCGCACCTTTTACTCCACCAGAAACAGGCGCATCAACGAAGTGATTGTTTGGCGAAACGGACGTAACAAGATGATTCAGTTTCTTGGCAGTGTTGGGGGCGATTGTCGAAGTGTCAATGAATGTGCATCCGTCAAACGAGGGATCAAATGTAGGTAAACCTTTGAGGATTAAATCTACGACTGTCTCACTTGCCTTTCCATTTGGTAGGCTCATGATGACGAAATTTGGATTAGTGTCCGCCAAAGATGCCAAGTCTTTCGATGCCGTTGTCGAATCACAAATTCCGTCCGTGGTTTCGAAGTGTCTAAAGAAACTAGATACGTTCGTTTCATTCAAATCGTACACTGTCAATCGTATAGGATTGACATCTGCACTCGGTTTTGCTAGATTCAGTGCCATTCGTAGGCCCATATTACCAAGACCGACGAATGCCACGCTCATTTCGGAGGATGCAGACGATGATGACAGCTTTCGGTCACTGCAGCTGCTATACGTATTCACAAACCTCGGATTCACGCGAGACGATGAAGACAGCTTTCGGTCATTGCAGCGAGCTGCTTCGCCCATAGACGTAATTGCGAACCTCGGATTCAGGCGGCCGCATATGTGCCTCGTTAGTAATGACAGCATCTACGCACAAGTGGGATTCAGGCGGCCGCATATGTGCCTCGTTAGTAATGACAGCATCTATTCCCGCCCAGTCTTGACGACTTTCCTCTCCTCCTCCACAAAGAAATCGGCAAGATGAATGGTAGTAGCCCCGTGTTGGGAGACGGAAAGAAGAGGAACAACGGATCATCGGTCGTCGCCGACAGTAACAACAAATGTGGCCTCGACAATGATGACGAATCGCAACATCCGCAGAAGAAGGCAAGGGTCGCAATGACCCCAGACGAAGAGGCTCGGATCAAGGAGATACTAATGAAGAAGAAAGTATTGAAGAAGAAAGAACGACGTTCAACGTCGTTCAATGATGGTAATGATGGTGGTGCAGCCGCTAACGCTGCCAATAAAGGGAAATCCGATAATGACTCAAAAAAGGGTGGGGAGGACGAGGTAGAGGCGGCGATCGATGGCAGCAACAATGTCAAAGACGTCGGCGTTGGCGATGACAATGACTATGGACCGAGACGGCGTAGAGAACGTAGTCCGGCAGAGATAGAACGAAGAAGGGCACGTGATCTTCGTCGAAAAAACGAACGCCGGAATCGTTCTCGAGGAGGGGATGGATTCAAGGGGAACGGGAGGGGTGGAGGGCGCGGGCCTCCCCACTGTGGTCGAAGCGGGCGCGATTATTATCCTCCTCGGGATCCATATGGCAGGGGACCTCGACCTTTGCCACCCCCCAGAGATTATTATCACGGTGGTCCTCCAGGTTCGTGGGGTAACGGCAGCGGTGGTCGATGGCATGATGGACGCGGCGGCGGCGGTGGTGGTGGTAGATATGACGATCGCTATGGTGGTGGTCGGGGGGGACGCGATGATCGAAATAATTGGAATGGAGGCAGAGGAGGAAATCATGTGGATCGACGGGATGAGCGAGGGAGGCAGGACATGTACGGACGAGAGCGGGACATTGGGCGGAGTGAAGAGGCTAAGATAGCCAACAGCTCTTCCAGATCTCCATCCCACTCACGTAGTGGCAGTTACTCGACCGCGTCTGATCACTCATCTCACTCGTCGGGGAGTAGATCGGATCGTTCTATCAGTTCCTCCCGATCCCCATCGCGTGATAGCCGTAGGAGCTACTCCCGATCAGTATCGCGGAGCTACTCCCGTTCGCCATCTCCTGATTCCATCAAACGTAAACGCAGTGGCGGTGGCAGTCGTAGTAGTCGTAGCGGTGGGGGAGACGAGTTTGAGGAGGAGGCCAAGGCACAGAAAGCCATGGAAGACGAGGCGACCAAGGACCAACGTACGATATTTGTTTCACAACTTGTTATGCGAGCTGATGAGCGGGATATTGGAAGATACTTTCGACGTAAGATTGGGATCAAAGTACGGGATGTCATTCTACTTCGTGATAGACGGACTGGTCGGCACAAGGGGTGTGCGTACGTTGAGGTAGGACGGTTGGAGGACGTTGATCGAGCATTGGGTGCTACGGGAAAGACTCCGGACTTCCAGCGTTTTCCAATCCTAGTAAAGCGTACTGAGACTGATAAGAATTCATTGTTGATCGGTACTGGGGCAATGGGAGGGTCGCTTTCATTCACTCCCCCCCTTTCCGTCACTACGTGTGGAGGTTCGTTCGATCGATCTGGCGCTGGATTACAGCCCGCCCAACTTACTGCAGACGGGATGCGCATTGAGTCACAGAAAGTGTACGTGGGGTCGATCGACCCGTGCGTCACCCAGGATCAGCTACGGGCTATATTCTCGCAGTTTGGAACACTTGATAAGGTCCTTTTGCAGATGGATACACTAACGGGCATGTCACGAGGCTTTGCGTTTTTGAGCTACCGTGATCCAAAGGATGCTAACCTTGCAATTCAGACCATGAGTGGACAGACGATTGCTGGTAGATCACTGTGAGTAGTGCGACATGCACGATTTTATAGACACTGCTAAGGGGGTTTGTTTTTGATGTGGAAATGTGTGTTGTGTCTGCGTTTCGTTTGAAGCTTTAGGAAGGGAATGATACATTTCTCAAAACCCTAACCTTTATCTCTGTATGAATATCAAATATTCTTCATGACAGAGAGGAGTGTTTATGAGAGAGAATTGTGACTTTTGGGCTTTCAGGGAAGACAGGGGTATGGGATATGATGCGGGTGGTCATTCGTGCATCCCAATCGCGGACAGATCCCCAAGAGAATCCTAGAAAAGGCAAATGCAATTGTTTTGAGTGTCTTTTTTGTCATATCTGATTCACCTGCAACTTTAGTTTGGTCTTTTCCTTCTTTTTGTGCAGACGAAATCGAATTGCGTCAGTTTGCGGATTGTGTTAGTTTGCGGAGATTTTGTCACATCTTTCTGTGGCAGAATTGTGTTGCCCGATGTAGGATGATACAACACACCACGTCTTTTCAGCTTCATGTTATACTCACCAAAACAATGCATTGTTCATCTCTGTTCATTTTTCATTCTGCAGAAAAACCGGATGGGCAAACCAACAGTCAAGTGCTCATGGCGTCGTCGAGGTGAAGACCGATGAATTCCCTGTAGACGCCAACGAAAAAATTGTACGAGTGAATGCCATGATGAACCAGCTGACTGGCACTTCCCTCACAACCATGATAGGTCAGGTGGATATCAAAGCACAACAGGCTCTCTTGGCTGCCGGCCCTGCTGGTGCACTCGGCATTTTGCCGCCTGCTGAACTCGCTAGCGTTGCTGATGCGGCGTTAGATATGGCCCTCGGTGTGACTCCTATCGTTAGAGACAGTGCGATGCTAGCCATCGCGGCACCCGCTGTTACCGTGGATGCCAAGACTGTAGGCAGAATTGACAATCCCACCCAGAATATCCTCGTTCACAACATGTTTGATAAGGACGAGGAGACTGAAAAGGGTTGGGAAGAAGATATTCGACTCGACTTTGAAGAGGAGTGTGCTCAATATGGGAAGATTGAGCGTGTTGTAGTTATGTTTGACGATCCTGGTGGGATGATCTACGCATCGTTTGATTCGGTTGAGGGTGCGATGAAGTGTGCCAAGAGTGTTGCAGGTCGCTGGTTTGACAAGAGGCAGCTTCGCGTCGAGTTTGTTGATTCAATTCCGAACTCGGCGTGATATGTATTCTCTATGGGTGATCTCAAGAGGCAAATAGCAGCGTCGCTTTTACCTCTTTCACTGCTATCCTATTTTGTCCATAATTCCGTTCTAGCATTATCATTAGTAGAACGGATGGTTTTTCGCATCATCATCTATCATCTCTCTTGATATTGTAGGTATCTAGAGTAGCAGCACATGATGAGTACGTCTCCCGCAAAAAAA
>Ga0247834_1007325_pt1 | contig 11815 bp, 8 predicted proteins | sample LaCruzMarch2015__8_FD_187118 | JGI IMG/M metagenome (GOLD analysis project Ga0247834, IMG submission 187118) | Freshwater microbial communities from meromictic Lake La Cruz, Castile-La Mancha, Spain - LaCruzMarch2015_12m | ecosystem: Environmental > Aquatic > Freshwater > Lake | place: Spain... | reverse complement strand
GACCGCTCACCTGACCGCTCGACCTGACCGCTCGACCTGACCGCTCGACCTTCACCGTTGACCTCGGAGGCCCCGTGCTCACCCTCGCCCTGCTGCTCGCCGTGCAAAGCCCCGAGCCGGCCCTTGCGACCACCCCACAGCCCGCGGCACCAACCACCTCACAGCCCGCCGCACAGGGCACCGACGATGTCGTGGCGACCCTTGGCGCCCGGCTCTCGACCCTGCGCACGGCGGTGGATGCCGCTGCCGACGACGTGGCCCGGGCCCGTCAAGCCGAGACCGATGACACAGCGGCCCTGGAGCGACGACGACGGGACCTGCAAGACCGCCTCGCCCAAAGTGCCCTGACCCTGCGCGAACTGCAGGCCCGCGCCGACGGCGAAGGCAGCGTGGCCGCCGCCCGCAACGCCACCGACGACGACGCCCGCGCCCCCGTGCTGCAGGCCTTGACCGCCCTGCGGGCCCACATCGACCGCGTCCCCTTTCGCGCCCACAGCCGCCGCACCCGCATCGACGCCGCCCTTCGCGCCGCGAGCACCGCGACGCCCGCCGCCGCCGCTGCCCTGGCCTGGCCCATCATCCTCGACGAGGCCCGGCTGCTGATGGAGCGTGGTCGCGCCCGCCAACCCATCGACGTCGGTGACGAGCACCTCATCGCCGAGGTCGCCCACATCGGGCCCCTGCACTTCTGGAAGGCCAAGGACGGCCGCGTGGGCCTGGCCACCCTGTCCGATGGCCCCGCCCGCTTCGTCGAGGTCAAAGACATGGAGGGACGCCAACGGCTGGTGCTGCTGTTTGATGCCCTGCGCCGCGACGCCCTCACGGGCACCTTCGTGGTGCCAAACCCCCTGACCACCAACGCCGCGTCGACGACGGCCACCAACACCACGACGGGCGGTGCCCCATGAAGAACGCTTCTCCAATGGCCCTGCTCTTCGCCGGGCTGCTGACGGTGTCGGCGTCGACGATGGCGCTGGCGGCCCCCGCCGCCATCACGCTGGAACAAGGCATCAAGCGCGAGACCGCCCTGCTCGTCGCCGAGCAGCAGGCCCTGCAGACCGAGGTGGCCCGCATCGAGGCCAGCCGTGCCAGCAAGGTCGCCGCCCTGCAGGCGGCCATCGCCGTCCTCGAAGGGGAGCTCGTCGAGGCCGCCGCCCGGGAAGCCACCCTGCGGGCGACCCTGGGCGCCGCCGCCCCCGCAGCCTCGGTGACAGCGGTCAACACCGCCACCGCCGTGGAACAGGCCCGCGAGACCTTTGCCCTGCTGGGCCCCGCACCGACGACGACGACCGTGGAACCCGGCGTGGAACCCGGCGTGGAACCGCTGGTGGAACTCTTGCCGGTGGCCCTTGAACGTCTGGCCGCCGCCGCCCGCCCCCGCACCATCGAGACCGGCTTCTTCGACGACAGCGGCAGTTGGGTGAAGGGCCACGTGCTGCAGCTGGGGGCGGTGGCCGTCGCCGCCGCCGACCACGACGGACCCGCTGGTGCGTTGCTCCCCGCCAAAGATGGGGCCCGCCAACTGGCCCGGGGGGATGCCCGCTCAGCGGCCGCCGCCCGCGCCCTCGTGGCCGGTCAGACCTCGGCCCTCATTCCCCTGGCCCTGTCCGCCGACGTCGAGGCCGACGAAGGCCACAGCGTCGTCGTGGCCGGCTTCGTCGAACGCCTGGGCCGCCTCGGGTTGTCGGCCGCAGCCCTCATCGGCGCCGTGCTGCTGTCCCTGCTGGTGGGCGTCGTGTTGCTCGCCCGCACCATCGTGGCCGGCCGCAGCGTCGACGCTGTGGCCGGTCGCCTGACGGCGCTGATGAGCGCTGGCGAAGTGGTTGCCGCCACCGCCCTGGCCCGCACCGTCGTCGGCGCCCCCGGCGTGTTTCTGCGGGCGGTGGTGGCCGCCGCCGGACGCCCGGGCCCCGAGGACGAGGTGGCGGCCCTGGCTGCCGAGGTGGGCTTCGCCCTGGATCGGGTGGTCCACGCCGTGCGCCTCGCGGGCATCCTGGCTGGCGCCGTCGTGATCTTCGTGTCGGCCCACGCCCTCTCGGGGGCCGTCGAAGGCCTGCTCGGCAGCGCCGACGTCAAGACCCGCGCCGTCCTCGATGCCCTCGCCGGGGCCCTGCTGCCCCTGGAGATCGGCGCCCTCGCCGCCATTCCCCTGGCCCTGCTGTTGGCGGCGAGCGTCGTCGTCGTCGCCCACCTGAAGGAGCGGTTGGAGACCCTGGCCCTGCGCATCCTCGACGCCGCCAGCCGCGCCCGCACCTGACCCCTGAACCCCGACCATGGACGCCCCCAACCTCTCCCTGCCCCGCCACACCGCCCGCCGACACCTCGGTGGACGGGCCGCCATGGGGCGCGCCGCCTGGCGGCACCAGGGCCTGCCCCCCCTGCCGCCCCCGCCGTCACCGGCGACGGTGTCGACGTCGGCGGCCGCGATGGCGGGGACGACCCCGGGCGTCGACCACGTCGACCACGTCGCACACATCGCCCAGACCCTGTTTGGGCGCCCCGCCATCGGCGTCACCGGTGTGGCCCTCGGGGTGGCCCTCGCCATCCACCTCGCCGTCGGCGGCGCCAGCGCCACCATCAAGGCCAGCCCCAAGACCCGCACCACGACGACGTCGGTGGCCGTCGCTGACGCCCCGGACATCATCCCCGAGGATCTGCCGGCACCGCCGCCACCGCCGCCGCCGCCAGCGACCGAGCAGGCAGCGACGACGACCGCGGCCCAGCCCTCGTCGAGCGCATCCGCGACAGCCACGACGTCGGCGCCAGCGGGGCCCGCCAGTCCGGCCTTTGGCAGCGGCTTCGGTGGCGTGGCCGTTGCCGTTGCCGGTGGCGGCGGTGGTCTCGACGGCAGCGGGGGCATGGCGTCGAGCACGCCGACGGCCACCGCCGCGCCCCAGACCGTCGTGGTGCCGGCCCGCCCCCAGCGGCGCACGCCGCCCCGCTTTCCGCCGGGCGCCCGCAGCGCCGGGGTCACCGGCGTCGTCGTGGTGCACATCCATGTGAATCAAAGCGGGGCCGTCGACGACGTCCGCGTCATCGAGAGCACGCCCGCCGGGATTTTTGACGCAGCCGCCCTCGAGAGTGTGCGCAGCTGGACCTTCACGCCCGCCACCAGCGACGGCCAGGCCATCGCGTCCTGGGTCCGCCAGACCATCCGCTTCGCGCTGGAGTCCCCATGAACATCGCGCTGCTGTTGACGTCGCTGCTGGCCCTCGCCACCGACCCCACTTCCGCCCGGGCGGTGGCCAGCCGCAACGAGCGCCTCATCATCGAAGGCGAAGCCGCCCTCGAAAACCACGACGGCCCCACCGCCCTGGCCCGGGCCCTGGTGGTGGACGATGACGACCGCCGCCTGGACCGCCCACGGCTGCTGCTGCTGCGCGGTCGGGCCCGGGCCCTGGTTGGACTCGCCAACGACGCCGTCGCCGACCTGCGGGCCGCCAGAGAAGCCACAGGCGCCAGAGGCAGCGGGTCCCCGAAGGTCCCCGGCCTTGGCCGCGAGATCGCCGTCCAGGAGCGGGCCCGCGGCGCCTTCGACGCTTGCGCCGACGAGCTGGCCGCCGAATTCACCGCCACGGGCTTCGCCCATGTCGGTGAATTGTCTACACGTTCATCGGCTGGCGCCGATGAATTCACCGCCACGGGCTTCGCCCATGTCGGTGAATTGTCTACACGTTCATCGGCTGGCGCCGCCGAATTCGGCGACGCCCCCCGGGACCGGGTCACAGACGACGACGCCCTGCTCTGGGCCACCTGCCTGCGGGCCACCAGCCGCCGGCCCCTGGCCCACGACGTCCTCGTGGGCCACGACGGCCCCGCCGTGCGTCGCCTGCGGGCCACCATGCTCCTCGAAGACGGCCTGCCCCGGCTGGCCCGCGACGACGTCGCCGCCCTCGTCGACGACCTCGCTGTCGACGACCTGCTGGCCTTTGCACGGGCCTTTCGCCGCCAGGGGGACCCCGTCTTCGCCGACGGCCTCCTCGACGCCGCCCTGGCCCGCTTCCCCGACGACGAGGTCGTTGCCGATGTGGTCGCCACGACGACCGTCGACGCCAACGCCAGCGCGGCCATGGTGCGCCGGACGGCCCTGGTGTCTGACGGGCACGCCAACGCCCTGCGCAGCGCGGGTCTGCCCGGGGCAGCCTGGCGGGCAGCCTTGCTGTCGACGGGCAACGACCGGCTGCGCCAGCGGCTGGCCCTGTTGGTGGATGCCCGGGCCTGGGAGCGGGTGGTGCTGCTCACGCCCCGGCTGCGGGCCGCCGGCCTGTTGAAGTCTGACGGAGCCAACGACGACGTCGCCTATGCCGTCGCCTTCGCCGCGGCGGCCACCGGCAACTTCGACGTCGCCGAAGCCGCCCTCGACGGCGTTAGCACCAGCGCTGGCTTCACCAGGGCCACCGAGCTGCGGGCGGCCATCGCCGCCTGCCGCGCCGCCGGCCCCGACGACCAGGAGACGCGATGCCCACGCTGACCAGGCGCTTCGCGCTTCGTGTTCATACCAGTCAACCGTTGGCGCGGTTGACCACGACGCTGCTGGCCCTGCTGGTGTCCGTCGCTGCTCCCGTCGTCGCCAGCAACGACGTGGTTGGCACCGTGGCCGTCGTCGCCTTCGACGAGGCCGGCGCCTCCCTCGCGCTGGAAGTCCACGTCGGCGACCAGGTCGGCACCACCCCGGTCCGCCTGCTGCTGCCCGCGGGCCGCCACGCCGTCAGCGTCGTCATCGACGGTGTGCGGCAGCCCCTCACCACAGTCGACCTGGCCGCTGACGGCTTCGTCGACGTCGTCATTGACACCGGCGCCGGACCACCCCGGGCCGACGTCGACCGCAGCGGGGGCGACGGCGACCCCGCCGACCAGACCCCGACGACCACAACGACGTCGAGCACGGTCACAGAGACCGGCACCCTGCGGCTGCAGGTGCGCTCCGTCGTCGACAGCACACCCCTCGGCGGCGCCCGGGTGTTTCTGCGCGGTGGCTCGGCTCTCGGCACCGTCGCCGACGACGGCACCCTGACCGTAACGGTCCCCGCCGGCGCCATCGCCATCTCGGTGGTGCAGCCGGGCTTTCTCCCACGGGTTGTGGAGGTGGACATGAAGGTGGATGTCGGTGCCGGTACGGTGATGGATGTGGAGGTGGGATTGCTGCCCCTCGCCGACGAGCTCGATGAACTGACCGTGCGGGCGCCCCACATCCAGGGGGGGCTTGCGGGTGCGGTGTCTGAGCGCCGCGACAACAAACAGCTGGTGGAGGTCCTTGGGGCCGAGCAGATCAAAAAGAGCGGCGACGGCGACGCGGCCTCGGCCCTGCGGCGGGTGACGGGGCTCACCGTGGTCGGCGGCCGCTTCGTCTACGTGCGCGGGCTGGGGGACCGCTACAGCTCCACCCTCGTCAACGGCGCGGTGTTGCCGTCGCCCGAGCCTGAGAAGCGGGTGGTGCCCCTCGACCAGTTCCCAGCCCCGCTGCTGGAATCCCTCGTGGTGCAAAAGACGTGGTCCCCCGAGTTGCCCGGCGAATTCGGCGGCGGCTCCGTGCAGCTGCGCACCCGCAGCAGCCCTGGTGCAGGCTCCGGCGGCGACGGCGACAAACCCCTCATCACCGTCGGCGTGTCGACGAGCATGGTGCTCGGCACCACGTTTGTGGAACACGACCTGCCTCCCGGTGGGGCCCTTGACGTGCTGGGCTTTGACGACGGCAGCCGGGGCCTCCCCGCCGACGTGCTGGCGGCCTCGGACCAGGCTCCCCTTGCCGAGGGCAACGCCCTGACTGGCGGCGGCCTGGACCGCAAGGAGCTCGAGCGCCTCGGCGAGCAGATCACGCCGCAGTGGTCGCCGCGCCAGGCCCTGGTGCTGCCGGGCCTTGGTTTCAACGCCACCGTCGGCGACACCGTCGACACCCCCCTGGGTCAACTCGGCGCCATCGCGGCGCTGACCTGGAGCGGCGACACCATCCACACCGACGCCAGCCGCCAACTGACCGCCAGCGGCAGCGACGGTGACGTCGTCGTCACCGATGATCTGCGGGTGGCCTCCACCGAACGCAGCGTGGCCTGGGGCACGGTCCTTGGGCTCAACCTCACCCCGGCTCCCGGCCAACACCTGCACGCGGTGACCCTGCTCAATCGTTCCAGCGACGACGAGGCCCGCATCGTCGAGGGCTACGACCAGGACATCGACGGCCAGCTCCGCCTGACGCGGCTGCGCTTTGTGTCCCGCCAACTCTTCGTGCAGCAGGTCTTTGGCGAGCACGACCTGCCCTGGTCACCGCTTTCGGGACCCGACCGGCCCATGCAGCTGCGCTTTCGCGGCAGCTACGCCCTCGCCCAGCGCGACGAGCCCGGCCAACGCACCTCCCGCTTTGATCAGAATGACGACGGCCAGTTCCTGCTGTCGGACCGCAGTGATGGCACCCAGATCTTGACGTCGTCCCTCGTCGACCACGCCATCGACACCCAGCTCGCCGTCACGATGCCCTTTGTGAATTGGGCAGGCGAAGACGGCAGCGCCACCGCCGGCGTCGCCCTGGCCGGCAAGATCAGGGACGTCGACACCCGCCGCTTCAAGTTCCTGTTCGCGGGGCCAGCCGCCAGCGACCCCGCCGTGCGGGCCCGCCCCGTCGACGAGATCTTCACCCCCGCCACCATCGGCCCCGATGGCTTCGTGCTCACTGAGGCCACCCGCAACACCGACAACCACACGGGCACCTCGGCCGTGGCCGCCGGCTTCGTCGCCGTCGAACTGCCCGTGGCCCGCGATGTCGTCGTCAGCGGCGGCCTGCGCCTGGAGGCCTCGCGGCTGGAGGTCACGACCTTCGAGCTCTTCAACGCCGCGGCCGCCCCGGTCATCGCCGACCTCACGAACCTCGATGTGCTGCCCGCCGTCGCCGTGGCCTGGACCATGCTCGACGACCTGACCCTCAAGGCCGCCGCGACGCGCACGGTGGTGCGACCCGAGCTCCGCGAACTGTCTCCCGCCATCTACACCGACGTCGCCGGCGGCCGCGCCCGCTTCGGCAACCCCGACCTCCGCCAAACAGCCATCACCCACGTCGACGCCCGATTGGAGTGGGCGTTCTCCGGTCGCGACGGGGCCTCCATCGCCCTCTTTGGCAAACACTTCGACCAGCCCATCGAGTCGGTGGTCACCGCCGGCGCCGATCAGGCCATCACCGCCGACAACGTCGACGCGGCGTTCAACCTTGGCGTGGAGCTGGAGGGGCGGGTGTCGCTGGCCCAGCTGCTGCCCCAGACCTCGAGCATCCCGGTGCTGTCGGGGCTGTGGGTGGGCGGCAACGGTGCCTTGATTGCCTCCCGGGTGGTCATCGGCGCCGAGCAGCAGGGAACCTTGACGTCGACGGAGCGGCCCCTGGAGGGCCAATCCCCCTGGGTGGCCAACCTGCAGCTGGGCAGCGACGACGACGTCAACGGCTTCTCGGTCACCGCGCTGTACAACGTCTTTGGTCCCCGCATCGTCGAGGTCGGCGCCCTGGGGCTGCCCGACGCCGTCGAGGAGCCCTTCCACCAGCTCGACGTGGTGCTGCGCCAGCGCCTGCCCTGGGGCCTGTCGTTGTCCCTGAAGGGTTCAAACCTGCTGGACCTGCCCGCCACCCGCACCCTTGGGGGCCGCACCGTCGACAGCGTCAGCCGGGGCCGCGCGGTGTCAGCGGGGCTCTCCTGGACCTGGTAGCTCTGCTACGACCATCCCCATGGTTGCCTCGACGAAGACGACGACGATGACCCTCAACGCCGACGTCGGCGAACTGCGCGAGCGGGTCCTTTCGGGGGATGAAGACACGCTCATCGCCCTGCTCGACGACGCCAACATCGCCTGTGGCGGCCACGCCGGCGACGACGACACCATGGTCCTCACCCTGGAGCGCTGTCGGCAGCACGGGGTCCGGGTCGGCGCCCATCCAAGCTACCCAGACGTCGCTGGCTTCGGCCGCACCCGCCTGCTGATGGAGCCCGCGCTGCTGCGGGCCTCCCTGAGCGAGCAGGTCCTGCGCCTGTGTCGCCACGCCGCCAGTGTCGACGTGCCCGTGGCGTTCATCAAGCCCCACGGCGCCCTCTACCATGCCATCGGCGACGACGACGACAGCGCCGACCTGATGGCCACCGTGATGGCCAACGTCGTGGACGACGTGGCGGCCGTCATCGGCCGGCGACTGCCCCTGGTGCTGTTCTGGCAGGCCAGGAACCGGGGGCGCCTGCAGGCCCGGGGACTGGTGCTGATGCGCGAGGCCTTCGCCGACCGCGGCACCGACGACGATGGCTGGCTGCTGCCCCGGGGCCTGCCGGGGGCCGTCCTTGGCGTCGACGCCGCCGCCGCCGTCGCCCGTACCCTGGCTGCCCGCAGCGACATCGACACCGTCTGCATCCACGGCGACGGCCCCGACGCCACCGCCGTCGCCCGCGCCGTCCGCGATGCGTTGGGCCCCCACTCGTCGTAGAACCGGACATGGGCGATCTCAGCTTTCGCGACGTCACTGGTGAGACCTGGTCGGACTTCGAGGCGCTGTTCGAGGCCCGCGGAGGCCCCAAGTACTGTTGGTGCATGGCCTGGCGCGCCACCAGCGTCGAAGCGAAGCAGAGCGACAACGACAGCCGCAAGGCCATGATCAAGGGGCGGGTCGACAGCGGCGTCCCCATCGGCATCCTCGCCTACAAGGACGGCACGCCCGTGGGCTGGTGCTCGGTGGCCCCCCGCGCCACCTACCGCCGCCAGATGGCCGATTCGCAGCCGGGCGACGACGGCGAGGTCGTCTGGTCGGTGGTCTGCTTCTTCGTCGTGCGCACCGCGCGCAAGCAGGGCACCATGCAGGCGTTGCTCGACGCCGCCAGCGAGCATGCCCGCCGCTGTGGCGCCACCGTTGTCGAGGCCTATCCCGTCGACCCGGACTCGCCGAGCTACCGCTTCGGGGGCTTCGTCGACGCCTTTGCCGACCGTGGCTTCGTCGAGATCGGCCGGGCCGGCAGCCGCCGCCATGTCGTCCGCCTGTCCCTCGATGGCGCGACGGTGAAGAAGCACTGAGCACCCGAGCACCGCGGCAGGGTCCCCGTCTGCCGCGGTCGCCGCCACGGCGAGACGCCCGGAGGCCCCCACGGTCCCGGTCGTGACAACCCTGCTAGCGTCGGGCGGTGCCCATCCTCCTCGTCATCGTGCTGCTGTTCACCAGTGGCTGCTCCCTGGGCTCCCTGCTGGGCTCACCCGTGGCCTGCGCGTCGGACGCCGCCTGTCCCTTCGAACTCACCTGCTTGAACGGCGTCTGCGTGTCGTTGGTGGGTGAAGGCGAGGGCGAAGGCGAGGGCGAGGGCGAGGGCGAAGGCGAAGGAGAAGGCGAAGGAGAAGGAGAAGGCGAAGGCGAAGGAGAAGGAGAAGGCGAAGGCGAAGGCGAGGGCGAGGGCGAGGGCGAAGGCGAAGGCGAGGGCGAAGGCGAGGGCGAGGGCGAAGGCGAAGGCGAAGGAGAGGGCGAGGGCGAAACGCCCGAACTGCTGTGCAACGGCGTCGACGACGACGCCGATGGGCGCATCGATGATCTGCCCGGCTGCGTCAGCACCTGGGCGGGAACCAGCGAGCGGGCCCGCATCGTCGACGGCGGCCCCGGCATCGGCACCCTGGGGGGCCCCCATCGCTTGGTGCCCCTTGGCGAATCCCTGTTCATCAGCGACCCCGGTTCGCGACGGATCCGCCGACTCGACATCGCCAGCGGCACCCTGAGCACCCTCGACGGTACCGGGCTCTTTGGTGGCCCCGTCGGTGACGTGGCCCCGGCCCCGATGGCCACACCGGATGGCCTGGTCGTCGTCAAGGGCTTCGTCCTGTTCAGCGACAACGCCCGCCAGCAGGTCGTGGCCACCGATGGCACCCAGGTGGAGGTGTTTGCTGGCAGCGGCCAATTTGGTGAGATCGACGGGCCCGCCGACCTTGCGCAGTTCGCCAGCCCGGGTGACATCGCGATGTCGGGCTTCGGTGCCTTCTGGGTCCTCGACGTCGACGGACAAACCCTGCGGATCATCACCAACGTCGTGCAGACCTTCGCCGGCGCCGCCTTTGAGGCCGGCTACGCCGACGGCATCGGCGCCGCCGCCCGCTTCAGCAATCCCGCTGGCCTCGACATCTTGCCCGCCGCCGGCACCAACGGCGCCGACCTGCTCGTCATCGCCGACACCGGCAACAACGTCGTGCGCGGCGTCGACACGGGGACCGGCGAGGTCTTCCTCATCGCGGGGGTCCCCGGGGTCGCTGGCGCCAACAATGGCAACGCCGACGTGGCCTTGTTCAACGGTCCGTCGGAGGTGGCCGTGCGCGCCGATGGCAGCATCGTGGTGGCCGACCGCTTCAACCGGCTGGTGCGCATCATCACCAATCCCCGCACCACCTCGACTCTGCCCCTGTCGACGTCGACGGTGACCACCCTGGCCACCACCATCATCCCCGACCAACCCATCGGCCTCGCGGTGGTCGGCAGCGACGTCTTTGTCGCCGAGAGCTTCGGCGGGCGGGTGCTGCGCATCCCGGCCACGGGCCCAACCACCGTGGCCGCCGGCACCGGCGTCATCGGCGTCGGCGTCGGCCTCGGCGCCGAGTCGACCTTTGTGGCCCTCGGCATGGGGGCCCCCGACGGCGACGGTGGCTTCTTCTTCACCGACACCCGGGCCTGCCGCCTGCTGCAGGCCAGGCCGTCACCAGCGGCCGGTGGGCTCCTCATCGACGCCGTGGGCGGCACCGGTCGCTGTGGCATTCAAAACGGCCAACTCAACCGGCCCACGGGCCTCGTGCGTCATCCCTCGTTCCCCGACGACGTCTTTGTGGCCCTGCAGGGGGCCTTCAGCATCGCGCGGGTCACGCCGGAATCGGGTGCAGTGGTCACGGTGGCGGGCAGTCCCCAACGCTTTGGCGCCGCCAACGGCATCGGTGTGGCAGCAGGCTTCGCAAGCCCCGCCGGCATGACCTGGGACCCGTTTCGCGACGTCATCCTCATCGCCGACGAGGGCAGCGCCTCCATCCGCACCTTCGACCCCGTCAGCGGCGTCGTCGACACCCTCGCCGGGGGCGGCTTCGGCCACGAGGACGGCCCCGGCCCAGACGCCCTGTTTGGCCAAGTCAAGGACCTCGTCGTTGACGACGACGGCACCGTCTGGGTGGTGGACCCAAGCCACTGCGCCTTGCGCTCCATCGACACCGAAGGTGTGGTGGCCACGGCCATTGGCGGGCCCGGACGCTGCGGCAACGCCGACGGTCCGTCGTCGACAGCCAAGGTGGACCAGGCCTTCTCCATCGACCGACTCGCCGACGGTCGGCTGTTGATGACCGACGCCTTCTCGTCGCGCCTGTGCACCTGGAATCCCCAGACGGGCATCCTTGAGACCATCATGGCGGGCTTCGACGAGGTGGACGGACCCCTCGCCGATGCCCGGGTTCGCATCCCCCGCGAGGCTTTCTCGCTGCCGAGTGGGGATATCGTGGTTTTCGATCGCGAAACCTCGCGGATCCGGGCCATCGGCGGCCTGTAGGTGGCTGTGGGTGTAGATGCCCACTGTGTCAAAATCAGCTGGTTCTTCTGGGGGTTGCGGTCGAAATCGCCCGTTGCCCAGCGGCTGGCTCCGCCAGAAGATTCGGCCCCGCTCAACCATTCCCCGGGGCCCAGCATGTTCAAGCCGTTCACAATGTCGCTTTTCCTGATGGTCCTTGGCGCCGTGCTGCCCCTGACCTCCCTGTCGGCCTGTGCAGGCGAGGGTGAAGGCGAGGGTGAAGGCGAGGGCGAAGGCGAAGGCGAAGGCGAAGGCGAAGGCGAAGGCGAAGGCGAAGGAGAAGGCGA
>Ga0247834_1007322_pt1 | contig 11817 bp, 12 predicted proteins | sample LaCruzMarch2015__8_FD_187118 | JGI IMG/M metagenome (GOLD analysis project Ga0247834, IMG submission 187118) | Freshwater microbial communities from meromictic Lake La Cruz, Castile-La Mancha, Spain - LaCruzMarch2015_12m | ecosystem: Environmental > Aquatic > Freshwater > Lake | place: Spain... | reverse complement strand
CGGCGGCCGCGCCGGCCGGCGATGGCATCGCCAACCTCCTCAAATATGCCTTCAATCTCGACCCGCTGCGCCACGAGGGCACCGGGCAGTATCCCGGCGAATTCCGCGGCTTGCCCTACCTGGAGGGGACCTCGGGTGACTACCTGCAACTGATCTACTACCGGGATCCCGCCAAGACCGACATCCGGGTTGTCCCGGCCTGGAAAGCGCAGTTGTCGGAAGCAGCGGGCTGGCCGGAAGTCTTCGACCGGCAGATGCTCGGCTCGCAGGATGGCATCGAAGCGTGGCGCGCGCGCCTGCCGCTCGATGGCGGTCAAGGCTTCATCAGAATCCAGGTCGAGAGCCAATGAGGAGCGGGGCCAACAAAGGCGCCTCGCGGCCGCGAAACCTCCGTGGTTGCTTTCTGGCCGGGAAAACCGCATTGGGCATCGTGATCCTGCGACATGTCTGATCCCTCCCATCTCCCCCCTGTGCCCGGTCGCGAGCATGTGCCGCTGCGGACCAAAGTGATGTGGGGTTTCGGCGGCTTGGCCGACAACTTCATGTTCAACACACTGGCCGGGCTGGGGACTCTGGTCTATGTGAACCATTTCAAACTTTCGCCCGTGCTGGCCGGGTTGGCCCTCGGCTTGCCGCGCATTTTCGATGCGATCACCGACCCGCTCATCGGCAACATGTCGGATAACTCGAAGTCGCGGTTCGGGCGCCGGCGCCCCTACATGTTTTTCGGTGTTCTCGGATGTGTGGTGCTCCTGCCATTGCTTTGGACGCTGCCCATGACCGAAACGGCGGCTGACCCGTGGTATAGCAATGTCCCCTTTCTCTACATCGTGGTCATGGGGAGCCTGCTGGCGCTGGCCTACACGTTTTTTGTCGTGCCTTACACGGCCCTGGGTTTCGAACTGACCCCCGATTATGACGAACGCACGCGGGTTGTGCGCTGGCGGATGTATATCGGCTTGTTCGGCTCGCTCGCGGCCGGCTGGCTTTTCCGTCTGGCGGCCGACGAATACTGGCCGAGCCTCGGGGTCGGGGCGTTCTGGGTCACGGTCGGGGTGGCGGCCATCGTCCTGATATCGGGAATGATCCCGGTTTTCGGGTGCAAGGAGGAACTGGTCATCGAGAAACAAGAGCCGATCAAGTTTTTCGAGGCCGTGCGCTACACCCTGACCAACCGTCCGTTTGTCATTCTTTTCATCGCCTACGTGACGATCATCGTCGCCCTGTTTTCCGCGTAGAGCATCGCGCCGCTGCTCATGCAGCACTACGTCTTTGGCGGCGACGCCATCCGGTTAGGGAACTTCCAGGGTGCGCTTATGACCATGGGCATGGTGCTGTCCTACGTCAGCATCCTGCTCATCGGCTGGATTTCCATGCGCACGAGCAAGCGGACCGCCATGGTGGCGGGCTTGGCCTTGGCCTTCGTCGGCACCGGGCTGGGCTTTTTCGCTTTGGACCCGCGCTGGCCGTGGCTGCTTTTCGTCACGGCGTTCATTTCCTTCCTCGGATTGCAGGGGTGCTGGCTGATGGTTGATTCGATGACGGCCGACGTCTGCGACGACGACGAATTGCGCAGCGGTCGCCGCCGCGAAGGGATGTTCAGCGCGGTGAAAGGGTTTGCGCTGAAGGCCGCGCAGGGACTCACCTTCGGGGTAGGTGGCTACATGGCCACCGCAGCGGGCTATGATCCGCAAATCGTCGATCGCACCGGTCTCGACGAGGCCACCGCATGGAAAATGAAAGTCGCGCTGGTTGGTTTCCAATGCGCCGGCCTCCTCCTCGCCATCGCCATCATGTGGCTCTATCCCATCACCCGCCAACGCGCCGAGGAGACGCAGCGAAAGCTGCGCAAGGCAGCGCACTGAGCACCGACCTCGCGGTGGCACGATTATCCATACTTATGGCAGGATTGTTGCCGCGTCAGGGCGACGGGGCTGCATAATTTGACTCATGCGTTTCTACCGGCTGATCAACAACCCGTTCCGGGCAAGTGTCTTCTGCGCCGCTTGGACGGCGGCGATTCTCCTGCTCCCCGTGACTGGTCTGTGCGCCGACGAAGAGTCGGCCGCCCGGCCGAACATCATCGTCATCATGACCGACGACCAAGGGTGGGGGGACACTGGTTATAACGGCAACCCCGAGGTGAAGACGCCGCATATCGACAGATTGGCCACGGCGGGAGTCCGCTTCGACAACGGCTACGTCACCGCGCCGCAATGCGTTCCTTCGCGCGCGGGAATCATCCTCGGGCGGCACCAGCAGCGATACGGGCTCGAATGCCAGGTCGACGAGAAATACTACGCGTCCTACCAGCTGCCGGAGGGTGTTTCCACCCTGCCGGAGGAATTGCGCAAGGCCGGCTACCGCACCGGTATCGTCGGCAAATGGCACCTCGGCGAGCCGGCGGGTACCCAGCCCTTCAACAAGGGCTTCGAGTGGTGCGCCTATTTCCGGGAGGGCATGGGCTTCCAATACGCGAGGGACGGACAGGCAAAAATGTTCCGCAACGAGCACGATGAAATTATCCCTGTCGATCCGGATGATTATCTCGTGGACGTCTTCACCCGGAAGGCCTTCGAGTTTCTCGGGCAGAAGGACGAGCGCCCTTTCTTCCTTTATCTCTCCTATTACCCGCCGCATTGGCCGCTCGAGGTGCCGGCGCGCTATCTCGAGCCATACCAAGACATCGAGGACGTCCACCGCCGCACCGCTTGCGCCATGATCGCGAGCGTCGATAAAGCGGTCGGTGAAGTCATGGCCCGGCTTGCGGAGTCCGGCTTGGCGGACAACACCATCGTGGTTTTCCTCAGTGACAACGGGGCGCCGGAATACAACTCGCAGAACGTGACCCCGATCAAAGTCGGACAGAACGCGTCGAGCAATGGGCCTCTCAACGGCTGCAAGGGGACGCTCCTCGAGGGCGGTATCCGTGTTCCTTTTCTCATGAGTTGGCCGGGCCGGCTGCCGGCCGACACGGTGGTGACGTGGCCGGTGAGCACCCTCGATCTCACGCCCACCTTCCTCGCCGTGGCCGGGGCGCCGCCCATGAAGGGGGCGGACGGCGTGGACTTGTGGCCCTACCTCGAGCCGGTCGTCTCAAAGACCGGCCCTGACCGAGCGCTCTTCTGGCGATTCTACACGCACTGGTGCCGGGAGGCGGCTGTGCGCCGCGGACCATGGAAGTGGATTTCTGCCCCCCACCGGAAAGGAGGGATTGCTCTGTTCAACATCGTGGAAGATCCGCCCGAAAAGAAAAACCTCCTTGCCGAACATCCCGACATCGCAGCCTCGCTCGAAAAGGAGTTCACCGACTGGAGCAAAACGCTCGCCGATCCCAAGTGGGTCACGCTTCCTCTCGAAAAGCCAGGTCAGTAAAGCTGTCAGCCATGAAAATCCGCCAAGCCTTCGTCATGTCGGTCAACCCCGGCGCTGAGCAAGAATACGAAGAACGCCACAATCCGATCTGGCCGGAATTGGAAAAAGTGCTCAAAGACCACGGCGTCTCGAACTATTCGATCTTCCTGCTCCCCGAGACGCGCCAACTCTTCGGCTACGCCGAAATCGAAAGCGAGGAACAGTGGGCGTCCATCGCCTCGACCGACGCTTGCAAGAGATGGTGGGAGCACATGGCCGACCTCATGCCGTCCAACCCGGACCACAGTCCGGTCAGCTCCCCGCTGCGCGAGGTTTTCCATCTTGAATAGTTTTTTGAAATCCGACTCCGGATTCACATCTCCGCAACAGGAACAGAGGGCATTGGGAGGTGAGGAATTAGCGCGGGGAAATCACCTTGGGAAGTGCCGCCAGCCCGAACCCCCTCGGCATGTTCCGGGCGATCTCCCAGTTCTGCAGCGTGCGCACGGAAACGCCCAAGTGCTTGGCCCTATCTTCCTGCGTGAACTTGTGTCTTTCGCGGTAGTCCTTGAGCAGCTTTGCAAACTTTTTTCGCGTCATCTCGTTAGTGCGGGATACGCGCATCACTGAGTCAAGGCCGCACCCCCAATGCACTCCCAAGGAAATTAGACTCTGTGCCTTCAACGCGATACCCTGTCGAGATGCGAACAATGGTGAAAAAAAAACTGATGGATTCCGTGCGTCTCCTGCGAGGGGCCAACGGGGATGCACAACTTCACATCCGACATGTTCGGCCGTCCAAAGGCGTTCGTTCGGAGTTGGGGTGCTGGTTTGTTCCGGTTCAGGCAGTTGTGTGTCCATGCCTGCCGCTCGATGTCAAATCGCGACACTACAACCTCGATGCGAGCCGGTAACTTGTGCTCCGACCGCCGGCACTTTCGCGCACAAGGATCCTGCGATCGAGTAAATCGTTGATGTCGCGCAGAGCGGTATCGGCGGAGCACTTGGCTAATTTTGCATACTTGGAAGAGGACAGTCTTCCCTCGAAGCCGTCCAAGAAGCGATTGATGACGGAGCGTTGCCGATCATTGACCGGCGTTTCGTTGATCAACTTCCAAACTCGGGCTTTTCGCAGAACTTGACCGATCGTGGATTCCGCGCCCTCCAGCGCACGGCGAAGACATTCCAAGAACCACTCGATCCAGCTGGTGATGTCCGTGTCGCCCCGCTGATTGCGCTCCAGCTTCAGATAGTAGTTCTTTCGCTCTACCTCGATTTGAGCGGACATGCTGTAGAAGCGCTCCTTCGTGCCCTCGGCACGTGCGAGTGCCATGTCTGCGATGGCCCGGGCAATTCTTCCGTTGCCATCCTCGAACGGATGGATGGTCACGAACCAGAAATGCGCCACGGCAGCCTTCAACACGGGATCTATCTTCCGCTCGGACTTGAACCACTTGAGAAAGGCGGTCATTTCTCGCTCGAGCCTGTCTGCGGCCGGAGCCTCGAAGTGAACGCGCTCGCGCCCCATGGGACCTGAGACGACTTGCATCGGTTCAACTTCAGCGGGGCGCCATTTACCAACCGCGATTTTGCGCATTCCGCTGCGCCCGGTTGGAAACAAACACGCGTGCCAAGCAAACAGCCGCTTCTTGGTTAGTGGGGCGGAGTAGTTTTGCGTCGCATCCAGCATCATCTCGACGACACCTTCGACGTCGCGGCTGGCAGCGATGGTGCCTCCGAATTCTAGGCCGAGCCTGCGGGCGATCGAGGATCTCACTTGGTCCGCATTGAGTTTTTCCCCTTCGATCGCGCTGGATTTGATCACATCGGCGGTAAGTGCAGCCAAGGTCGCCTCGTTCCTGAGGTCAAAACCCAGAGACTCCATGCTTCCCAGCAATCGACCCTGCAGATGCCGAACTTCGGCAAGCAACGGCAAAACCTTGCTGCTGTTCCAGCTAAGCTTGGGCCACGCAGGTCTCTGGTGAATATAGGGCATAATCTCCGCGAAATATGCGGAGAATATGGCGCCTATTCACCGCAGGGACAAGAAATCCCTGACTCTCATGTGGTGACAAATGGTGACAACTTGCGTGCCGAGTTGTTCCCTTTCGTGCCGGTCAGGCAAAATGGTCGCCTGTCGATGAGCGGAATAAACCGGCACAAATCAACATCATACGGAACATAAGTCTATGAACAGCAACGAGATAGAAACACTCATAACCTGAAGGTCGCGGGTTCAAATCCCGCCCCCGCAACCACTTTTCGGATGTATCAGGCTTACATCCTGACCAATAGGTCCGGTCGCACCTACATCGGCGTCTCCGTGGACCCCAGCACGCGCTTGGCGCAACACAACACTGGCCTCTCGAAATGGACACGGGGAAAGGGACCGTGGGTGCTCACCTGGACCAGCAAACCGATGAGTCTCGGGGAGGCGCGAAAGCTGGAGAACTTGCTCAAGTGGCAGAAGGGCGGGATGGGTTTGGAGAAGCTCAAAACGCTGCACGGCTCATAATCCCGCACGTGCGGGATCGCGGGTTCAAATCCCGCCCCGGCAACCAACTCTCCACCAATAGTTTAAGAGCATGTTGCGGCCCGGAATTTCCGGGCATTTTTTATGGTGGTGACAAAAGTTCGCAAGATGCGCGTTTGCAACGTTTGGCAGGCATTCTTTGCGGGAGGCTGCTTCCGCCTCTGCTGAACGCAGTACTCCGCAGATTCGTTTTCCCCCTCCTAGTCTGGGCCGATCCGGAGGAGTCAACCCGGCAGCGTAGCCCTGTTTCTTGGTCGATTTATCCTGAGGGATGGGCCGACGGCGCGGAAAGAGTTCGTGGAAATCATCACGTGCGTCCCCGATGACGTGAGCGGCGTGCTGGAGTGTTCAGGCATGGACCCAGAGACTCACTTGCCCGATTGACCGAGCGTCTTGAGTTGACGATCCGTCACGAGCCAAACGAGTCCGTTCTTCGTTGCCAACTTCTTGGACAGCGCCCGGCCCTGAAGCAGTGGCGATAGGTCAAGACAGCGAAAGCAGCGGAAACGCTCGGCATCTCGCCCCGCACGCAGGCAGCACGTCTTTTTGGCCTGCATTGCGCCGTTTTCCGCCAGACCCAGACGCGGAGAGATCGCGGGGCGGCCAGGTGATTGTTCCATCCGTAAGGGACATCGGAGCCGACTTCTCGCCGGAACATAATAACTATTGCAGGCGGGGCGGGGGATGCGATGATGTCGATTCATGCTCGGCCCATAAAAACATGGCCGCCGGCCCTGCAGACTCCCACCCGGCCCCGACAACACACAAACTCATTTCCCAGCACCCCATGCTTACCAACTACGACTATCTCGTCATCACGTTCTACTTTGTCTTCATGGCGGGGATGGGGTGGTTCTTCCGCAACTTCAGTAAGAACGCGAGCGACTTCTTCCGCGGTGGCGGGCAAATGACCTGGTGGTTGGTCGGGGCTTCGGCGTTCATGGCTTCGTTCAGCGCGTGGACTTTTACCGGTGCGGCCAGCATTGCCTATGAGTTCGGCATCGTCATCCTGGTCATTTATCTGGCCAACGCGATCGGCTTTTTCCTCAATTTCACCACCTTCGCCCCGTGGTTCCGGCAGATGCGCGTCATCACCGTGATGCAGGCCATCCGCCAGAGGTTCGGTCCGGGCAGTGAGCAGTTCTTCACCTGGTTGCAGTTGCCCATCCAGATTTTTTACGCTGCGATCTGGCTTTTCGGCTTGGCCGTCTTTGCCGCGTCGGTCTTCGGGATGAGCCTTCCGGTCACCATCGTGGTGACGGGATTGGTCGTGCTGCTCATCGCGACAATGGGCGGATCATGGGCGGTGGTGGCGGGTGATTTTCTGCAGGCGCTCATCCTCATGCCCATCACCGTGGTGGTGGCGGTGCTGGCCCTGGTCGCCGTGGGCGGCGTCGGACCTTTTTTCGAGCAGATCCCGCCGGACCACCTCGACCTGCTCGGTTCTCGCTACGCGGAATACGGGCTGCTTTGGGTGATTGCCATGGTCATCAAGCAGATCATCATTCTCAACAACATGCAGGACGCGGCTCGTTATCTCTGCGTGAAAGACGGCGGTGCCGCGCGCAAGGCCGCCATGCTCAGCATGATTCTTTTCCTCATCGGGCCGGTGATCTGGTTCGTTCCCCCCATGGCCGCACGTATCCTCTATCCCGATCTCGCGGGAATGTTCCCCTCTCTGAAGAACCCGGCCGAGGGCGCCTACGTGGCCATTGCCATGAAAACGATGCCGGCAGGGCTTCTCGGCTTGCTCGTTACCGGCATCTTTTCCGCAACCATGTCCTCGATGGATACCGGCCTGAACCGCAATGCGGGAGTATTCATCAAGAACGTCTACCAACCGCTCATGCGGCCCCACGCGAGTGAGAAGGAGCTGCTCATGGTGGGAAAAATCATCACCGCCTTTTTCGGCATCATCGTGATCCTCACCGCGCTGGTTTACAGCACTTGGGAAAACGTGGGGCTCTTCAAGCTCATGATCAACTTCAGCGCGCTGGTTAGTATGCCCTACAGCATCCCCTTGTTCTGGTGTCTGATCATCCGCCGCACCGCGCCGTGGGCCGCTTGGTCGACCGTGCTGGTCTGCCTGCTTGTTTCGCTGCTTGTCTCGGCCGGGCCGAGTTGGGCGTGGGTGCAGAGTCTGGCGGCTTCGACCGGCCTGACGCCCGTGGTCGACTGGGCCCGCGCGCACGACTTCGTCGCCTCCATGACGGCGAACATGGTCATCGGCTCCGCCTGGTTCCTCGGTTCCTGCCTGTTCTACAAGAACTCGTCCGAGGAATACAAAAGACGCTCGGGTGAATTTTTCGCCGAAATGCACCGTCCGGTCGATTTCGCCAAGGAGATCGGGGAGGGGAGCGACAGCCGGCAGGCCAGCGCTCTGTCCAAACTTTGCGTGGCCTACGGCGCGTTCATTTCCCTGCTTGTGCTCATTCCCAATCCGATCTCGGGACGCCTCAGCATTCTTTTCTGCGGCGGCACGCTGCTCTTCATCGGTTGGTTGCTCGGTCGTTCTTCCAAGCGCCCGAACAGCCCGGCCGAATAACCCGTTGGCCCATGTGTAGAGCCGTCTTTCTTTCGCTCGTTCTGGCCTTCACCGGAGGGCTGGCGTGGGCTGGTGCTCCGACAGGCGATCTCACCGAGGCTGATGCGGTTAGAACGGCCGGCAAGTGGGCTGCCCTGGTCGGTGCTTCCGACACGGCTGCTTTGGAGAACCTGCTCGACAGCCGTTACACGCACACGCACGGCACGGGCATGGTGGAGACGAAAAAACTTTTTCTCGGCGCCCTGCGGGATGGCACGAGGGATTACGTGCGGTGCAAAATTGTCGAGCCGCAGGTGACTTTGCTGGGCCGCGTCGCCGTGGTCTCGGGCGTGCTCGACCTCAAAGTCTTGGCACGCGAAAGAATAATCGAGGGGACGAACCGGTTTACTATGGTCGTGGCACGGACGGACGGGGGAATACAGGTCGTGGCTTATCAGGCCACGCTGCTCACTCGCAAGGAATGAGCCGCGGTCATGAGTCTTGTCGATACCAGTGGCGAATCACGCTGGATCCCGCGCGATTTTTCACTGCACTTGCCTCATCCGGGCTTGCGCGGCTGCTGGCCGGCGCAATGTCGGCAAACAGGCCGAAATTGATGCCCTCGCGGCGCTCTGCCCGTTTTTTGACGGCGGCGTTTGCCGGGGCTTTGCTCTTAGGGGAGCCGCGTGTTTTCGCCCAGGCTCCCTCCGCCGCCTTTGATCTGCGCGAGTGGAAGATCACCCTGCCGGGACCGAAGGAAATCAAAGATCTGGAGGGATACAGTTCCGAGTATTTTTACCTGAACGCGGAAAAAGAGATGTGTTTCCAGCTTGATGCCTCGGAAAAAGGCACCACGCCCAATGCCAAATACGTGCGTTCGGAACTGCGGCATCTGCCGAACTGGAGGACCGATGAATCGCGTGCCCTCTCCGCCGAAGTGCGTGCCGCCTCGAGTCTCGACCCGGACAAGGTGACCGTCGTGCAGATCCACGGTATCACCGAGGACAAGAAGGATGCCCCGCCGCTCCTGAGGATCGCTCTGCAGGACGGCGACCTCTGGGCTCTGCTCAAGACAACGAGCCGGAACGAGAAAAATACCCCGGAAGAAAAAATCCTGCTGCGAGGAGCGTTGGGCGAATCCTTCGTGAAAATCGACGTGCGCGTCGAGGGCGGAGAACTCTCCATCGCTGTCGACGGCGAGGAGAAGGTGCGCCGCAGCCTCGGTTTCTGGAAATATCTCAACTACTTCAAGGCCGGTTGCTATCCGCAGGCCACACAGGGCGTCGCTCATGTCGTTTTCCGCCATCTTGCCGTGCATTGAGTATCGCGGCCTCCCATCTCGTCGGAAAATCCGGGCCGTTGCGCACCGCAGCAATTTGTCGGCGCGGATGTCCGGCTTCTCGGCCGCGCCGCCATTGTCGCCCGCCTCGAGAGCCCGGTTTCATGCGAAAACTTCTTCCCGTGCTCTGCGCGGCAATCGCGTTGCAATGCCCTTTGTCCGCACAGGAACATCCCGCGCCGGCAAAGAACAAATACGAGGATGCTGTTGCCAAGTTTGCCTTGGCTCCTGAGCCCGCACCCGGCGGCGTTCTTCTCGTGGGGAGCAGTATCTTTCGCAAGTGGACGACTTTGGCCGCCGATCTTGCGCCGATCCCCGTGACCAACCGGGCCTTCGGCGGTTCACGCACCGAAAACCAACTGACTTTCCTCGACCGCGTTGTTCCCTCCTCCCGCGCCGGTCTTGTCGTCTGGTATTGCGGAAGCAACGACATCAAAGGCGGCATTGCGACAACTGTGATCCTCGACAACACGAAGCAATGGATCGAACGCACGCGCGGCGCCTTGCCCGGAGTGCGCATTCTCCTCGTATCGGTCATCCGCGCCATACAGAAGCGGGAGGACGGACAACTGGACGAAGTGGACGAGGTCAACGCGGGCCTGCGGCAGCTTGCCGAAACCATGGCCAGCGTGGACTACGTCGACGTCAATCCCGCCTTGGAGTCGGCTTCTGGCGAGGTGATCCCCGGTTGCTATCTCGCGGATAACCTCCATCTCTCGCCCGATGGCTACCGAAGGCTGGTTACGGTCCTCCGACCCGCCATCGAAAAGGCCCATAGTGACCGCTGAGTGAGTTTATCAAGGGGTTTTCCGCAACTTTCTCCCGCCTCGGGGGTTTACTTTGCTGCAATAAATATTAGCTTCTTCACAACTGTGCCCCACCTGTCCTTGAGAACCCTTCTAATGCCCGCCTTGGCGGTCGCCGTATCGCTGGCCCGAGCGGCGGGCGACCAGCCCGGGGAAGTGCTGGCCCGCGAGGATTTCGATGGCGACCTCTCGCGCTGGGTGGTGGAGCAGACACCCAGCGGAAAGACAGCAGTGATCGACGGCCGGCTCGACATCGACGACGCGCCCGGTCCGAACGACAAAGGCGGTTGCACCGTGTGGTTCAAAGAGAAGTTCTCCGGCCCGATCATGATCGAATACGACGCCGTCATGGTGGATGAAGGCGGCCCGAACGACCGCTACAGCGACCTGAACTGTTTCTGGATGGCGATCGATCCCAAGCATCCCGAGGATCTCTTCGCCGGCAGTGCAGAGCGCGCCGGGAATTTCAAAAAATACGACCCGCTGCGTCTTTACTACGTCGGCTACGGGGCCAACGGGAACGTCACCACGCGCTTCCGCCGGTATCCGGGGGACGGGAGCCGTCCGCTCGAGGAGGGCGATGACCTTTCCGATGCGAAGTTCATGAATGTGCCGAACAAGACAGTGAAAATCCGCCTCATCGCCGATGGCGAGAAAATCCAGTTCTACCGCGACGGCGAGTTGATTTTCGACAAGAAGGATCCACAGCCTTTCCGCGAGGGATGGTTCGGGTTTCGCACGGTGCGCAACCACGTGCGCTTCGACAATTTCCGCGTCACGCGACTTCCCCTGCCATGAACTTACCTAAATCCGCCGCCTCCTTCGCCCTCGTCCTTATCTGCGGAGCCTTCCAACTGGATGCCCGCGATATCCCGGTTTCCGGCGCCGCGGCCTTTCCGGCCGCGATCAGGTCTGCGGAACCCGGCGACACGCTTGTCCTGGCTAAGGGCGACTGGAAAGACGCAGCCCTTGAGATCACGAAAGGGGGCTCTGCGGAAAAGCCCCTCGTCATCCGCGCGGAAATTCCCGGTGAAACCATCTTGACCGGCACGTCTTCGCTCCGGATCAAAGAGCCTTATGTCGTTGTAGACGGGCTGTATTTCACCCGCGGAGCCCTCGCGGCCGAGCACTCCTCGGTCATTCACTTTCTCTCGCACCACGCGACGGTGAAAAACACGGCCATCGTGGATTTCAATCCGGAGAAGTTCGAGGACGAGTATTACTGGGTCTTCTTCGAAGGTGACGACAACGTCGTCGAGCG
>Ga0247834_1007316_pt1 | contig 11824 bp, 12 predicted proteins | sample LaCruzMarch2015__8_FD_187118 | JGI IMG/M metagenome (GOLD analysis project Ga0247834, IMG submission 187118) | Freshwater microbial communities from meromictic Lake La Cruz, Castile-La Mancha, Spain - LaCruzMarch2015_12m | ecosystem: Environmental > Aquatic > Freshwater > Lake | place: Spain... | reverse complement strand
AAAAATATCTATAACTATTAAAGATTTAATAAATGGCAATGATCAAAAAATTACATCGCCAATGTCAAAATATAATATAAATTTTTTAAATACTAGATATAATCATTTAGATTTATATTTATCTAATAATGATATTATTGAGGTATCAAAAAATACATATGATGATTACAAAGAAGATGAAAATTTTTATATAGAATATTTCGGAAATTTATATTTACCTACAAAAACATTAAAAGTAGTTAATGATAATTTTAATATAGTATATAATGAATGGTTTGAAAAAAATAATATTAAAACAAAATCTATAAAATGTAATTCGGATATGAATAAATTTTTAGATACTTATGATTTTTCACAATTTAGAACAGTTAATAATATTAAAGATAAAAATTTATGTGAATTAGATATAATAAAAGCATATTATAAATATGATTGTACAGAATATTATAAGGGTTTGCCATGTGGCTCATTTATATTATTTAAATGTGATAAAACATTTGAATATAGTAAATTATATAATATTGTTGGTTACTTTAATATAACAATTTTAGAAAATAATGAGCAATTTAAAAAATTAGGATTTCATAAAGATTTTAATTATACTTTGTTTACATCCGAAATAGATATATTATTAGACTATAATATAAAATTTATATTTAATTATGCAATGATAGCCCCACGATTTGATGCTCCATTTTCTGAATCATTTTTAAAAAAAACAAAAATTGAACAATGTTCATATTATTCTAAGGCTATAGGTTTACTTATGATAAATAACGATAATATAATTACAAATATAAAAACAGATGTAACCACCGATTTTATTAATTTAATACATAATAAAAATAAACATACATATGTTAATGATGATAAAATTATATTAGTTGAACATAATGAAAATGCATACACATATAGACATATTGGATATGCTGTACATGCTTACACTAAATCATTAATTATGCGTAAAGTTTTGGAAATTGGTATAAATAATGTAGCATTTATACGGCTAGATGCTATAATACATATCGATAATCAAAAATATTATGATGATAAATATTTTAAAACAAAAAAGACAAATATTAAACGTTTTTATATGCGCGAATATATTGACGATGATTATGATGATTATATACAACGTGACAAAAAAATAGAATATATTGAAATTGATGAATATGAGGACATGATCTCAGATAATTATAAAAATCCCCTATATACTCCAAATATAAAAAAAATAAATTATGTAAATGAAATTTTTACACAAGATATGCAATATATTTATAATAGAATTGTTTTTATAGGTGGTAAAGGTGGTTCTGGAAAAACTTATTCATTATTGAATACTAAAAATATATCAACAAATAATATATGTTATTCTACTTTTTGCTGGAATTTAATACAAGAACAACAAAAAAATTATAATATTTATGGGTTATCAATACATAAATTATTAGGTTATATCGGTAATCAAACATACGCAAAGCATCAACTACAAACAATAAGATATATTATATTAGATGAATCGACTTTATTAGATAAAGAAATAATAAATAATGTTATTAATGATTATCCTGACTGCTTTATTTTTGTATTAGGTGATATAGATAAAGATGGTTTTTATTATCAATGCTCAATAAAAAACGAAGTAATAAATAAATTTGATAATATGCAGTATATAGAGTATCAAAAATCTTATAGGTTTGATAATGAATTAAATGATAAATTAAATAATTTAAGATCATTTATGAGAACAACAAAAAATATTAATTTATTGAAAAATTATATAATAGATCATTTTAATGATAATATACATAATATTAATGATGTTACATATAATGATCATGACGTGGGTATTAGCTCACTTAATGAAATGAATGAATCAAATAATATTAATATTAGCAATTATTTTATAAATAAAGGTACATTGCCAAAATATTGGATAAATAAAACAATTTTAGAAAAGAAACAAATGAAAGGGCAATATTTAGGAAATATAAAGCCAGATCATGCAAATTATGAAATGACATTATTTAAGACTATTCATAGCTATCAGGGATGCCAATTACCTAAAGATGATAATATTAAAATTATTATTTATGTTAATTCATTATTTGATTTTAATTTATTTTATACAGCATTGTCAAGAGCCAGAACAACGAAGCAAATAATTATAATATTCGAACGCACATAAATATAATATAGAATTAAAATATATAGTATATATATATGGGAAGTGAACAATATGAAAAATGTAAACCTTACATTAAAAAATATTATGATAATAATAAACAAGAAATATTAAACCAAAAGAAAAAGCATTATGAAGAAAATAAAGAAAAAATAAGAGAATATCATAAAAAATATTATCAATTAAATAAAAATAAATTAATTGAACAATCAAAAGAATATAAAAAAAATAAAAAAATAGAGGGGAATAATATGGATATAATGGATGTTTTACAAAATAAATAAAAATAATATCTATAGTTATATTATAATGTCTGAACAGCAATTAAGAAATAGGATTTTAAACATACTCGATAATACGGCAAAGTATGATAACTCTCAATTTACAATAGGAGGCGCATCTATTAAAAAAACAAAAGCCAAAGCAAAAGCCAAAGCAAAACCAAAACCCAAAGCTATGGGAACACAGACAAAATATACAACAAGAAAAGCCTCAGAAGCTAAAAAGACAATGGATTTTAGGGATATGATTGAACAAATCAATATAAGAGATAAATTGCTCGCATCATTAGATGTAAAACCACCAACACCGCCAAAAAAACCATTGACAGCGTGGCAACAATGCGTAAAAAGATACGGGGTAAGAGGTGCTAAAGATTTATATGATAAAAACACTAAAATATGTAACTTAACTGCACAAAAATCTATAGACCCTGTCCAATTTATGAAATATGCAATAAGTACAGAAGATGGAAAAAGATTAATAGAGGAATTTGTACAATTACGTGGAGCTGGATTAGTTGGAGGAGCAAGAAAGAAGATGACAAAAAACCAACAAGCATTAGCATATTTGAAATCTATGGGGAATAATCTAACAGAATCTAGAAAAATTATAAGAAATTTGAAAAAGTTACATGGTGGTAATTGGTGGAAAGATTTTAAAAGAGGTTTTATGATGCCAATTAATTTTATAAAGGATGCTATACCATATGCTAAAACATTAGCCCCATTGATATTATAAATTTCATTATTAATATCTAATATTATAATATAATGAATCAAGTATATTATAATGAGTTAACCAAATTATTAAATAATTATAAGGATGTTATAGATAATGATGAGGATATAAAAGAATTAAATAAAATATTAGCCTTAATAAAAAAAGGAGGATATACCCCCACTATTATAAAAAAAATAAGTTCATTATTTGGTAGATTAAAGCCATTATTAGGATATTCTAATAAATCTAAACAAACATTAAAAAAATATGGTGACTGTCGAATTATTGGCTTAACTATTTACAGAACCCCTTTAAGCGATGTTCTAATGAGTACATTAAATTTAATTTCATTAGGTAAATGGGGAAAAAGTACAAAAAAATATAGTTTTGATAAATTTTTTCATTTAGCATTAGTTGCAACCGTTCAATGTGATAATGAGATGAAAAATATTATTATCGAAAAAAATGAAGTTGTTAATATCTCTACAAGTTATAATACTAATTCAGAAACACAAATATACCCCCTAGCCATCGATAATGGCATAAACACATTAAATACTTTAATGGCTGAGACTTTAAATATGGTTGGTGATAAATCATTTTTTTACTATGATCCATTTTATAATAATTGTCAATATTTTATAAGGTACATATTAGAAGCTAATAAAATTAATACTATCGATGCAGAAAAATTTTTATTTCAAGATATTACACAAATTTTAAAAGAAACACCCACATATTTGCATAGATTTGGTAGAAAAATAACAGATTTAGCTGCAACATTTACGCGATTAATTGGCGGTTGTAACACGTGCGAAAATGCAAATAAGACAAGAAAATTATTATTAAATCATATAAATAGTTTATAATAAAATAGTTTGTTTTGTAAAAAATTAAAATATCTAGTATATATATAATGAAATATAATTTATCTTTAAAAAATGGTTCGCCAGTATCCATAATTTACGGTGGTCAGTATAATGCTGAAATACTATATCTACGCGATGAAGACCAAAAAAATATATGTAGTCATAAAAATTGTTCTCATGATAAATGTTTAAAATGTATTAAAGCAGGTTGTTTATCATGTGGTAAAAAAAATATAGATGTTAATGAAATGGAAATATTAATTGAGAATTTTTTTAAACATATGAAAGGTCGTTTAAACTTTGTAAAATTAGATAAATTACAACAAGCATTAATAAATAAAATAGAACCAGATGATAAAGATTTAAAGTATTTATATAATGAAGCCTTAAATTTATTATCAGGTTCTAAAGGTAAAGAAATAATATTATCCGACGGTGAAATGAAACCAATAATAGATACAACCAAAGAACGCCAAGTATTCTATATTACGGGTATGTCTGGAAGTGGAAAAAGTACATACGTATCTAAAATTGCTGAAGCATATTATAAATTATTTCCAAATAATCAAATTTATTTATTTAGTAATAAACCAGAGGATAAAGTATTGGACCAATATAAATATATTAAAAGGGTTAAATTAGATGAATCATTAGTAGATGATCCAATACAAATAAATGAATTAAAAAATTCTTTAATAATATTTGATGATATTGAAGCAATACCAAATAAATCATTATCTAATGAAATGGATAGATTACGCGATATGATTTTACAACAAGGCCGATCATATAAAATATCATTTTGTTATATTTCACATCTGGCAAACAATTATAAACAAACAAGAACAATATTAAATGAGTGCCATAGTATCACAATTTTTCCTGCTATGTGTACAAAATACTCATTAAAGTATCTAATGGATAAATATTTTGGATTTGGTAAAAATGATCTAACTAAATTATTATCATTACCAAGTAGATGGGTTACCATTTCAAAAGCTCCAGTATTCGTATTATATGAAAAAGGCGGATATTTATTAAATTAATTTATTTTATAATTATATGGATATAAAAAACTTAGATTTAAAATTAAGGAAGGAAATAGCTAAACCATTAAATGGCATGGAGCTAATGAAAAAATTAGATTTTAAACCTAATATTATTACATATGATAACATACATTTATATAAAGATTTAGATGAGCTATTGGGTGAATCAAAAGCATGCATATTATTATATTTAACTAAACATAATTATGGTCATTGGTGTTGTGTTTATGAAAATGATAACGGACATATAATATTTTTCGATTCATACGGCTTTATCCCTGATGATCAATTAAATTTTATATCAAAACAATTAAGAAAAGAACTAAGGCAAGAACATAGAATATTAACAAAATTATTATATAAATCTAATAAACCAGTCGAATATAATGAATATAAATTACAAGAGGAAAAAGAATATATTTCAACTTGTGGACGCTGGGTTATTGTTAGATTACAATATAAAAATATTTCTATTGATAATTTCGCAAATTTATTTTTAGAGAATAAAGATATTATTAAGCCTGATGTATTAATAACTATTTTAACAAATTAAAAATATAATATAATAATATAGATGTCTTATAAGATATTAAGTAATAATAATAATCAAACATCAAAATATGAAGATAGCGAACATATATATTATAATATTAAAATCGATAATATATATGCTGGCGACGCTTCTCCAATATTAGCAGTACAAAATGATAAAACCAGTACAATATTAAAAAAACAATCCGATTATGAATGTGCGGTAACATTTTGGAATTTACGCGGGCAAATTCCTGTATTTGTTTGTCCAATTTTAGAAGGTAATAACTCTAATATTAATGCTACACCATACGGCGTATGTTATTCTTATCAAGGTCAAGATTATCACCAAAATGTTATATACCAGCCAGATATTAGCGCTAATACAATAATTCCAAAGCCACCAAGTCAAAATAATGGGTTACAAGATATTAGCGGCGAGTATTACTATGTTTATACATTTCAAGCATTTATAGATATGATAAATAAAGCATTTTTAGATGCTTATAATGATTTTAATAGTCATCATGGGGGTATACATTCTACTCCTATATGGGTACAATATGATTCAGATACGGGTTTATTATCATATGTGTGTGAGTATTCATACGCAAATGATGCGGGAGCACAAATATATATAAATTCATTATTATTAAACTATTTAGAAGCTATACAGGTTGACTTTTACGGGTTTAACCAACCAGCGTATAAAGATTTTAAAATAATAATAAAGCATAATAATACCGATCATAATTATAATTCTTATGCGTTAAAAGGTGGTACAATACCAGCACCACCAGCAAACCCACCATATTTAAAAATAACACAGGAATATGATTGTCGCTATTTATGGGCAAATATAAAAAGTATTTTATTTACATCTAGTACAATACAGACCCGAGACGAATATATACCACAAGTATATAATCCAAATTTAACCACAGCAGGTATAGGCGATAACTCATTTAACCCGAATTTTCGGTCAATAGTATCATATTATGATATAATTTATGATACACAAGCTACTAACGGAGCAAATTGGAGACAATACTTATATTATAATCCTAACGTTTATAAATGGATTGACCTAGTTAGCGATAATGAATTAAATAATTTTAATATAGAAATATATTTACAATTAACAAACGGGGTTTTAGTTCCAATGATGATTCCAATTAATGCTTCAGTAGATATAAAATTATTATTTCGTAAAAAGAAAAAAATAATATATTAGTATATAATATATAGTTATGGCAATGTCAAATAGCATAAAACCATTAGAATTGGAAAATATTTTAGATCCAAGATTAGAGGCAATGAAATATAGCCAAGATAAATTAAAATGGGGCATTTTTAAAGGTTGTGAAAATCAGAATTACGTTCCTCAACAAGCTAACAGCTATTCAACCTCTGGTATAGTATGGAATTTTAACACACAAAGTGAAAATGTATTAATCGATAGAAGAATGTACGCAAAGGTACAATTTCAAATAAGCTTTACAGGTACATCCCCAATAGGTCAACCATTATTGAATGATGAAATTGACGCCCCACGCGCTTTTCCATTAGCATCCGTTACCCAATCATTAAAAGTAACTATTAATGGTTCATCAGTTGAAATGCAATATGATGACGCTTTACAAGCATTATTAAGATATAACGCAGATATGAATTTATTTGATTATGATTTATCGCAAACCCCAAACTATTTAGATATTTACCAAAATTACGTTGATGGTCAAGGATCTTCAAGAAATCCATTATCAACAATATTTAATAGTGCGCAAAAAATGGGACGTGGTGCTTTTCATTATGATTTATTAACTAATCCTGTTAGCGTCGATGGTACAACGGCTACTACATCCGTAGTAAAATTTACAGTGATTGAACCATTACTTGTTTCCCCAATGTTATATAATGCCGGTGATTTACAAAGCGCGTTATTAGGCGTTAAGAATTTTGGCGTCAGTTTCAACTTCAAGGCAGGTAAATTACAGAGAATATGGTCACATGGTGCAAACGCAGGCGTGAATATTACATCAGTGTCAGTACAAATGGGGTCAGGTGTTACTGATCCCCCTCTATTGTTAGTCAACTATCTTAACCCGCCCTTGATTGACATGGGATTACAACCAAAAGAGATAAGCTACCAATATTATAAAACAGATGTATACGTAAATGATATGAACGCAACTTTAGGACCAAATGCTTCAGACTCATACCCAAATAATGCAATACAATTATCAACCGTTCCAAAATCTATATATATATATGCATGCTTGCCAAACAATCAAAAGGATTATAACACTACAGATACATTTTTTAAGATTAATAGTATAAGTTTACAGTATTTAAACGTTTCTGGTCAATTTTCGACAATGAAAATAAATGACATATATAATATGTGTGTTAAAAATGGATTAAAGCAGAATTTTACTGAATTCTACGGACTTACTCAACAATTTAACGGAACTGTGACAGGTTTGACAGGTGGCGTATTAAGAATTGACGTAGAAGATTTAGCTATCCCAAGTAATTTGGCTTCTGGTGTTAATGTTAATTCTCAATTATCATATACTATTAATATTACAAATGTTAACCAAACACAATCCAAAGCCGTACAATTAGTCACAGTATTAGTATATGACGGCATCTGTACAGTTACAAATGGTAGCATGATATCACAAATCGGTATAATCGATCAATATGATGTAGTACAAACAAGAGAAAAAGGACAATGGGTAGAACATAAAGCAGCCCAATCAATCTATGGCGGCGATTTTTTTTCAAAAATTAAATCATTAGGCAAATCAGCTCATAAGGGTTTAAAAAATGTATGTAATCTAAGTAAAAATTTAGGTTTACTAGGTAATGGGTTAGTAGGCGGGGCTCAAGTAGGTGGGGCTCAAGTTGGGGGTAGATGTCCAAAAGGGGCCTATAATGTTCCTCAACATTGTGCCATTAAACCAAGAAAGACAGCAAAGAAAACAACTAAAAAAGCAAAAAAGGCTAAGGGTGGAGAATTAGATTTAGATGAGGATTATGGAGGAATGATGATGACAAGAGAAGAATTAAGAGACCGCTTAATGTAAATACAATTATAATTTAAAAATATTATTAATATAATTATGTTATGAACATAATTAAATTATCAAACTATTTATTTATTTATAGTGGTGTTCTTCTTCTCCAATAATTAACAATAATTCTAATAGTTGCCACTGATGCACCGCCAGAAAGTAATGCGACTAAATACAATCCTGTAGTGCCTTGTTTCATTACCGTATTTGTTTGTGTTGATACTGCCGCTAACCAGTTAGACACTGCCGCACTTATAAATGTTGTTATTATTGGTCCTCCTACGGTTTGAGCGCTACCGAGCTGTATTGCTCCTAATGCTGGGCTCATATTTGAAGAAATACCAATAATATCAAAAATTATATCATTTTCTGTAAATGTGAATGGCTCACCGCCTGGATATGAAACAAAAGTAAAAGTACCAGGAGCATTGGATACGCAAATTAACTCAGTCCAATATATACCCTGTGGGACTTGTAATACTCCATCTATTTGGAGATTATTGCACCGTAAATTTAAATTATCGTGATGTATTGTAAGGTCTTGTAATTCTTTGATCGACATATAATATATATATATATATTATTTTTATTTAAATATACCATCTACGGTTAAATTATTACATCTAATATTTAAATCCTGTAAATCTTTTAATGACATATATATTATATGTATATTATTTTTTTAATGTTTCCATTAGCCAGTTTACAAATTTATCATTTATATGATCTTGGCTATTTAATTCTTGTTGTTGTTGCCCCATTAATGATATTTTTGTATATGTGTAATAATCATCTAACATATTTATTTTATCAATCCATTGGACATAATCTAAAATATTATCATATACATATACTCCGCTAATTTTCATATTTTCACTTAATCCAATTGTTTCAGGACAATGATATGATATAACTGGTATTCCATAGCTTTGAGCTTCAGATGCACACATACCCCAAGACTCATGATATGACATATATAATAATATTCTTGTTTGCTTATAAACTTCTTTCATATCTGTCTGTGGGTCCATAATAGTAACATTTTTATTAAAATTTAATATTTGTTGATTTGTGGAGTATCCTCCTTTAACCACTAAAAATTTCCGATGAGGTAATAATTCAGTCAATCTTTTAAATATTAAAGAGCCTTTATCTGGTATAGGGTTAACTAATGTTATGTAATCATTATAATATGTATCTTTTTCATTATACCAGTATTTAAAATCTAATGGCGGAGTATATACAAAACCATTAAATTTATAAGGTGTAATATTTTTTACATAATTTGAATTATAAATAATACTTAATTTTGTATCATCTTCTAATACTTTATTAATAAATTCATAATTAGAAATATTATGAGATATAAAAAAACAATGTTTATTTATATAATCACAATATTTAATAGTTTGTTCGGTTGTAGCTAGATGACAAAAATAAGCATCATAATTATCAGGTATTTCTTTCGTATGTGATATTATTTTTACATTCACTTCATCGTATACCCATTCTGGGGGTCTATCTTTTGTACATTCTGTCCACGATGTTATTAAATTATATACGTCAACCTCAATATTATATTTTTTTATATTTTTTATCATCCTATGAGCATATAACTCACCGCCAGATAATCCCATATTTTTAAATGGGTACATATGCACAATAAATGCAAATTTCATATATTAATAATATTACTATATATTATTAATTGTAAAAAAGTAAATATATTTATACTTGATTTATTACCTCGTAATATATTTTAAGTGTTCCGCTCATAGCATTAGATCCTGCGCAATTCATTATATATACATCAAATGAGCCGTTTTGAATATTTTTAACTAAGCAACAAGGTAAACCATTAGCACCTGGAGTACCGCTATAATTTACAATATGAGCATATACTACTGATGTTGTTGTAACTGTACTATTATTTACAGTAAAATGAGTGGCATTATTCGCCGTAAGTGTTCCCGTTGTTGCGTTTTGTGTGTTAATAACTCCCTTAGGTTTATTTAATGTTACTGCGGTATATATTGTTGTTGCTTGATTTACTGAATGACTTGTAAAATCTTCATAATTGCCGTAGTATCTTAATTTATTCGTTCTTAGTTCTAATGATTGATTAAACTGTGTCCAATTTTGGAGATAGTCGCTAGACATCTATATATATATATAACATAATATATTTTCAAAATATGGATTATATTCTTTATTATTTATTATATCATTATATTCAATTAATATATTATTATTTGGTATATATTCATATAATTCTTTTTTATATTGTTTTATATTTATTGGGTATGCTATATTACTTTTTACTTTAAAAAATATTTTAAATTTATCCATTGTATCATTAAAATTATTTATTATATCTTCATATCTTATTAATATATAATTTTTTACTTTTTTAGGTAATGTATAAACCATATAATGTAATTTTATATGTCTCATCTCAAATATATTTTTATATATTTCATTTGTAAAAATATTATAATCTAATATTATATTATCCTTTTTACTTATAATAGGTTCATTTAAAAAATGTTCTTTTGTAATATTGCCCATATATTCAAGATAATGCGGAGTCCTATAAAATGAGTTTATCCACTTTCTTATATCTCGTACAACACAAATAAATAATATATCCTCATCATTTTCATATTTTTCATCTCTAAAAAAATGTTTATCATATTTATTTACATTATAACAATCAAAATTAGCGATTAATAAATTTTCGAGATAATTTGTACCCGAACAACGTTCTCCAAAAATTTGGAATTTATATATTTTTTCCATATATTAGAACCATAAAATATTATATGAATAATATTCGGCTGATTCAGGATTTTTATATGCTGGTTTACCATTTTTTAATATTTTTTTATGTCTTGCTCGCCATGCTTTTCGTAATTTATCATTAAAATGGTCTATATATGTACCATATTTAGAATATGGCCAAATACCAAAATTTACGAGTTTACCTTTAGGTGATATTATTGAGAATCTTTTATTTTTAGCATTTGATATTTTTAATGTTTTATAATTTTTTATATTTTGCCATTTAGCTATTTGTTTAGCTATTTTTAATCTTCTATCCATATATTA
>Ga0247834_1007315_pt1 | contig 11828 bp, 11 predicted proteins | sample LaCruzMarch2015__8_FD_187118 | JGI IMG/M metagenome (GOLD analysis project Ga0247834, IMG submission 187118) | Freshwater microbial communities from meromictic Lake La Cruz, Castile-La Mancha, Spain - LaCruzMarch2015_12m | ecosystem: Environmental > Aquatic > Freshwater > Lake | place: Spain... | reverse complement strand
ATTTGAATATTCCAATTTATTTATACCTTTAGAGAAAGCTTCAATAAGACATAATAAACTACTAGATTTACTTTTATTAACACTAACTCTTAAATATTGATAATCATTAATAAATAAATTATGATCAGATAATTTAAATAAAAGATCTATATCATCAGGTAAATAAGCATATCTTTTTTTATTATCTTGTGAATAAATAGTATTTAATTTAACAGGTTTATATAATTCAGTAGTAGTTTTTAATTCATCTTTTAATTTTAATTGTTCTAAAGATTTTAAATTTTCATATTGATCTCTATAAGTATTTCTATTTTTTTGAGAGATAGAGAAACAACAAGGTAATAAAGGATATTTAGATTTATTCTCTAAAGTTTTATTAATTTTTAAACCAACATATTTTTCTTTTTCATAATTACAAATAAAATAATTATCACTATTATATGGAAATCTCATATAATCTTGACCTGGATTCTTTTGTAAATGTTCTTTTAATTCTATTTCATTTAATAATTTAGGTTGTATTTTTAATTGACATATTTTACGAGCATAACCAGATTGAAAAATTTCAGGTAATAATTTAGTTAATTTATCTTTATCAGGAATAATTTTTTTATAAGGTTCAATTTTTTTAAGTCTATTAGAGTTATAAAAATCAATATAATTTTTAAAGTATTTAGATGAATCTTTAGGATCTTTATCTTTAAGGAAAAGATTTCTTAAAGATTTTTCTTTATTTAACAATAAACAATATCTTAATACATCAAAATAATCTATTCTTTCATTTAATGATAATATATCTTTTTTAATTATATTTTTAGCTTCTTTTAAAGGTGTCCCGTTATTTAATAAATAAAATAATTTAGAAGAAAATAAAATTAATTTAGTATTCATAAAATAAATTTTAGTATTAGGAATATTTTTAATATAATTACATGCTGGAAAACAAAATTCAATTTGAACTTCTTTATTAGTTTTCCTAATATTATTTTTTTCAAATGTTTGAAAAATATTAAAACAATCAAGTCTTAATTTATAATCAACTTGATCTAATATTTTATCATAAGAAGGACTTTGAAATAAATCATTAATAGAAATATTATCATTATAGCAACCAGTAAAAATATTATCTAAAGTTCCATAACCAGTATATCTATCTAATTCAGAATATTTTATATTTTCTTTAGTTAAATATAAATTTTCATCTTCATCGGGAACAATATCTACAATTTCATTAGTATCAGGATCAACATAATATAAAATCCCATTAATTTCTTCAATAATATAATAATCTTTATCTTCAATTTGTTGTTCAGACATTATTATAATATAATAATATAATATTATATTATTATATTTAGTTATAAATAAATTTTTGTTTATTTTTTTTATAAAAGTCAAATTTTAAAGCGTTTAGTCCTTTTTAAATTATATCATTTTCATTATATAATTTTTCAATTATATTTTTATTTACATTATCATATGTATATTTATATATATTTCCCCTTTCATTTCTCTTTTTATCTTTATCATTTAATTTATCTTTTAAAATATTAAATTGTTCTTTTACTCTATAAAAATCTGAAAATGGTAATAAAAATAGTACTTCATCTTGTTTTTCTGTTCTTTCATTATTTTGATATATAATACCAGCTCCATCATTATCTAATTGAATTTCATCATATTTAGGAAACATATCTTTAATAGGAGATTCATCTGATAACATTAAAAAACGTAAACATTCAGGTAATAATTTATTACTTGTAGGTGGTAATACACATAATAATTGTTCTATAGGTGTTAATGGTTCTGCATAATTAAATTTATAATTAATATCTTCAGGAAAATATTTATATAAATCACTTAATAATGGAGCGTAATGATAAGGATAAAACCAATTATAAGTAGGAATTTTATATAAATAATATTTTAGTACAAATAACATACCTTTAATATATTCATTAATTAAATTTTTAATATCATATGTTAATCTATCTTTATCAATTTCTTTCTTATCTTTATTTTTAATAATATCACTTTGATTAGAATTTTTATCAAAAGAAAAAGATTTGCCAAATAATAATTTATTAGTATAATAATCAAATTTGTAATTATCTAAATCTAAAATATAAGATCCAGTTTGAGTCAATTTAATATTGTTTTTTAATAATTTATAAGGAACCATATTTTTTTTAGTAAAATCTTTAATAATATTATCTTCTTCAAATTTAGATAATTCAATAAAAAGTTGTTTCAAAGAATTACTATTAATAATGATATCAGTATTATCTGAATTTCTTTGAGTTAAAAATCCATATTGAGATACTACATTTTTATAAGAATTAAAAAGATCTTCAATATTTTCTCTAGTATGTAAATGAGGAATGTGAGGTAAAAAATCATTACCAATCATCATAATATATAAAATAAAGTCTTCAATAGCATTATTTTTTTGTTCATCAAATTCAATAACAGTATATTTATTTTGATTATAAACATCTATAATAGGTTTATTTATATTTTCTTTTATTTTAGATAAATCATTTTCATTTTTATTTTTTAAAGAAGGTAAAATTCCTACTTCTTCTAATATATATTTTTTTAAAATATCTAAATCTGCAAATAAATAATCATAATCAAAATATACTTTTTCATAATTTTTATCTATTGGTCTAAATATATACATATTATTTCTTCTTAAACCTAAAGCTAAAAGAAATAAATCGGCATCAGGACTTATAATAGATACTGATAATTGTATAGGTAATTTTCTAATAAAATGAATTAATTTATGTTCACCTTCTCCTACATTTTTATGATCATTATAAATAATATTTAAATCTTTCCATTCATTTTTAATTTTCATTTTAATATAATCTTTAATTTTAATAGATAAACCATCTAAAAAGTCAGTCCCAGGAGTAATACAATTCTTATCAAATTCATCATCTTTTAAAGAAATATTTCTAAATCTTCTTTGACGTTGTTGAGTTTGTTTAGACATACCAGCAACACCATCAATAACAAAATAAATCATTTGTTTAGGATTATTCATTTTAACATTAGAATCAATAATTTCAATAGTTTTATTATAAACTTTATTATTAAATTCATCTAAAGAGATTTTTTTAGTTTTAGAAGGTCTTAATAAAGATACTTTGTTTTGAGATTTTAATTCTTCTTGAACTTTATATAAAGCATTATAAATAATAGGATTTATTTCAAAAGTTAAAACATCAATTTGAATAGACTCATTATTATAATTTTTAACAACATCAATAGATTGATTTAATTTAATAGGTAAAATAAAATTTTTAATTTTACTTTTAAAAAATGCGAAAAAGCCTTTAATACCCATTTTTAATTTATATAAATGAGATAAATATAAAATGAATTAATTAATTATAATTAAATTAAATATAATTAATCAATTATTTAAATATTTTTATATTAATTATATCAATATCAATATCAATATCAATATAAATTAAAAATCATTTTATGATCTAAATTATTTTGATAAAGTGATATAAATTCTTTGGTTGATTTTTGTTTTTTATTTTCAGTCATAGAATAAAAATATTGATAAGGATCTGTATCATTCTCTGTATAATTATTTTCTTTTTTCCACATTTCATAATTTAATTTAGGAAAAAATGATTTTTCTAATGATAGATATATATAATTTTGATCAATAGCATAATAATAATCTAATTGAGATGTTGAAAGATAATTAATAATTCTAGACATATTTTTAGTGTTAAATATATACATAGATTCACATATATACAAATAATTATTATTTAATTCAAATAAGATAGAAGCTCCTTTTTGAACAGTAAATAATTTATTATATGTTATTCTAAGTTTATAATTTTTAAAATTAGAGAATATATAATAATACCTATTTTTAGAGGGAATATCAACTGAAATAATCTCATCAATAATTATACCATTAGTATTAATTTCATTTTTAATATTTTCTATTAAAGTATTTTTATTTAATTTAACAAGAGGATTACCATACATATCTTCTTCAAAAAAATTATTTGATATAGTAATAATAGCATAATTATATTTAGGAATTATATAAACATCAAATAGATCAGCTCCATTAAATTCAGTTGTATACATAACAATATCTTCATTTTTAATATTAACATCTTTATTTAATAAAGTTTGTTTTACATTTTTATTATAAGGATTCAAATTATCATTTATTTTAGAGTTTAATTTATAATTAGATATAATTTTATTATAAGAAGATAATACACTAGATTTTCTTGTTAAACGGATACTTGAACTTGATTTTTTATTTGTTTTTATCCATTTACAAATATTATTTTTATTGGGTTTAGATATATATAAATTACCATCATTGCCTTTTTTAGTTTCATTACAACATTTATTAGCCGAATAAGGAGGGGAATTTCTACTTATATATTTATTAGATGTTTTTCTAATGCAAGAACCATAACCTTTTATAGATTTTAATTTATATTTTTTAGTTTTTTTACTTTTTTTATATTTTTTATAAGATCTTTTTCTAGATTTTTTATAAGACTTTGTCATTTAATATAAATATTAAATAACAAAAAGATAAATATTTAATTTTCATTTTTTAATATTTTTAATATTAAATATTATTCTTCTTTTCTTGAATAGAAATATGTTGTATAATTTTATTTTCATCATATGTAGGAATATGATTAATTCTTTTAGTTTCACATATAATAGGATAAACTATAGGATGTATTTTATTATTTTTTTTAAAAGGTGAACACATATACATATTATTAAAAACTATTTTTAAATTTAAACTATTTTAATAAATAAAATTAACCTTAAGAGGAATTATTATTTATTTTAAATAAAAATATATTTTATTAGTAAAATATATTTTAAGAACAAATGTAACAAAAAAACATAAATTCTTCAATCTTAACTTTATCTCTAGTTATCTTTGGTAATGACTTATATAAATATTTAATATTATCATAAAATTCATCATAGAATTTATAATAATCATAATAATCAATTTTCTTATTCTTATTCATTTTAATAAAATTTTAAATTTTAATATATAAATAACACATCTTTAATTTAACTTAAAATTATTTTGAATAGTTATCAACATAATATTTATTTAAACCAGTATATTCAAAAATAATATGTAATAAAATAGCTGATATAAACATTAATGATACATATAATACCATAGGTTTATATGAACTATATTTAAATACATATTTTAATAATAATTTACTAATAATTAATAAAATAATATATAATAATAGTAAACAGACAGCAGTAAAAACACCTTCTAATAAAACTTTATGAAACTCTTTCATACTTAATATATTAATATTAGAAAAGAAAAATTAATACTAAAATAAAAAATTATTTTATTTTCATTTTATAAAATAAAATAAATGGAAATTTATGATACCGTTAAAAATAAAATTAATAATACATTTTGGATTTCTTCTTTAAATACTAATAAAATTACACAAATTGTATTTCCTGATGGTTATACCTTAAATAATAAATTTATATATATGGGTTATGGTTTAGAATTAACTCCATCAATGAATTATTATCCAGGATCAAGTTTTTATGATATACAAATAGGTTTAGACGGTAAATTATATTTACCAGAAAGACATTCTGTATCTATAGATGAAAATATGATAAAATTCTCTAATGGAGAAGTTTGGAATAGAATTAAAAATATCCCTATTAATACTTCTACCGATTATTTAAATCTACAAAATATTTATAATTTAAATAAAAAAGATACTAATTATTTATATAATAAAATGATGCCTATATATGGTTCACATGCTACAGTTAAAGGTCAACATTTACCTCAATAAAATAAATTAAAAAATGATTTTTTATTATCATTATATCTATTTATTTTACTTAATAACTTTTTATCTATATATTTATATATTATTGCAAATAATATACCAGTTATTATGCCTCCATAAACTTGTTTTTTAGTATGACAATTTAATTTAACTCTAGATATAGGCATTGTTATTTGGAAAAATAATGTTATTATTAAAAATGGAATAATTTTATTTTTAATCTCTTTATTATTTGAATCTATATATTCAAATAACATTATAAAAAATAAAAATGTAGCTGCTGTTGTGTGTCCAGATGGAAATCCAGGTTTATTAGAATAATCACCCCCTTTATTAAATAAATTACAATTAGAAGCATTAGAAGGTCTATTATTTATATCATCTTTATAAAAAGAATTAATATATTTAGATCTTTTGATGAATTTGACGGAGAAAGTAACTATAATTAAAAATAAAAATAAAGAAAGAGTATATATATTTTTATATAATATACTTATTGTAAATAAAAATAAGAGAGAGATAAATTGATATAATGAAATATAATGATATATTGAATAATTATTCATTCTTAATTTAATTATTTAAAAGATTTAAAAAAATTATTTAATCTATTTATCTCTTTATTATTATAATATTCTAATTCTTCTATATCTATCTTATATTTATATTTATCTATATTATTTAATACATCTTCTATTTTATCTATTAATTTATCATATTCACTAAATATTACTTTATCTAATATATAATCATTAATATTAGAGACCTCTTTAGATATATCCTTATCTAATACTAGCTTCTCGTCCAAACTATTTTCAGATATAACAATTTGAGAATTAAATAAGGGTATAGAACATCTAGCAAATTCAAAAATTTTATAATCATTATGAGCATGTATATTAAGTAAAATTTTAGAAGATAAAATTTTATTATATTTATCTTTAAAATCATAACAATCATTAACTATATTAATTTTATAACCTTTATTTTTTAATTGATTAATAATAAATAATCTTCTTTCGGTTAAAGAACCTATAAAACTAATATCATACATTTTTTCATGGACTCTTTCAATGTTTGAATCATTTTGAAATAACATATTTTTTTTATCAAATAGGATGGGAAAAAATATACAATAAGAAGAAGGATTTACATTTTTTAATAATTCAATATTATATAAAGAATAATCAAATATAGTATAATTATAACTTAATTTAGATATTAAATCGATCCATTTTTTAATAGACAATTGTTCTGTATTATAAATAAAATTAAAATTTTTAAAATCATAAGAAGATATATTTTGAAGGTGAATATTAAATTTATTTTCATTATCAATAATATCTTCTTTTATATTTGATGTCCTCGATATAAGATTTAAAGATAAAATAAATTCAGGGAAATATTTTTTATGAATAGAATCAATTATATTTAACATATAATATTATTTTTTAATAATATTATATTTATTTTTTTAGATTATGTTTAATTAATTATTTTATTATTTGGATCGTCATTTATATAACTTATTTGATCAATTTGATCAATTATAGTAAAAGGAGGTCCTAATGTTATAGCACTTCTTCTAATATAATCAATTATCCAATCTATAGGAAGATGTTTTAATTCATTTAATGAACAGTAATATAAGATATATTCAAGACCTATTCTATTAATTAAAAAAGCATGAGCTCTATGAGCTTGTCTAACATGTAATAGATTATTATTAATAGGTTGTAAATTTTTCATACCAGTATCATGATATCCAAACCATAAAACATCCCATCTATTTTTAAATTGTTTAACATAATCTAAAAAAATAAAAATATTATTTTTAGTTTGTTTTATATCATCTGCATTAAAACCTGCATCATCTTCAAATATTAAAAAATATTCTCTATCTGGATAATTATCTAATAAATATTTATATAGTTTTTCATGACTAATTCTACAAGCTGTAGCACCTGGAGATTTGATTTTATTATTAATAATAACAAAAGGATCATTTTGATTTAAATTTGATTTATCAAAAGCATCCCACCAATTAAAATGAAGACCTATTTCATTAGCCCATTTAGTAAAAGAAATAGTTCTTTGATTAGCATTTTTTAAATGAATACAATAAGAAGTCCAATTATTTTTACCTAAAAATTGATCTAATTTATCATTAAGAGTAAACATATTATATTTTCAATACAAGATATAATAATAATAATTTTAATTTTAAATAGAAATTTAAAACTGAATAAAGATTTTTATATATTAAAATATGTCTATAGTATTTGAAGAAGAATATAATAAAAAAATTAAAAATTATGTTAAAAATATTAAAAATTATAATGGTTTATGTTTAAGTAGTGGAGGTATAAATGGATGGATATTTATAGGTATATTAAGTTATTTATATAAATTAGATAAATTAAAAGAAATAAAATATTATATAGGAACATCGATAGGAGCAATTATATGTTTATTATTAATATTAAATTATGAACCATTAGAAATATTAAAATTATCATGTAATAATAATATATCAGACTATTTTACATTATCTGTATCAAATATTAAAGAAGGATATGGTCTTTATAATATACAAAATTTAAAATTATATTTAAAACAATTGATATTAAATAAAACAAATGGTATAATACCTACATTTAAACAATTATTTGATAAAACTAATAAAGTATTTTATTGCACATCTTATTGTTTAAATCCACATGGTAATTCTATTAATAATAATAAAATTTATTTTAATTATAAAGATTATCCTGAAATGAATGTTTTAGATGCAGTTATATCATCAGCTTCTTTACCTATTATATTTACAAAAAATAAATTAAATGAAAATTATTATATAGATGGAGGTTTATTTGATCATTTTCCTATCAATAAATTATATAATATAATGTATGATGATATTCAAGATGATAAAAATATAAATATATTAGCATTAGAAATAGGAACAAAAAAAATAGATAAAATAAATACTATAGGAGAATATATATTTTCAATATTAAATATAATATGTCAAACACAAGAGACAGAATCTATTATAAATATATTAAAAGATAAAAAAATAATAGATTATATAGTATCTCAAAAAGAATTTACAATGAATTATAAAGATACAACAACATCACGTATACAATTAATATGTGATGGTATTAAATTAGTTAGATCTTATTATTCTGAATTCATAAAATAAATAAATGAAATTTATGAATAAATATATAATAATATAAAACATATTTTCTAAGATTCCAAATTAAGTTTATAAAAATGTCTGACTTGAAGTTTTTAAAAATCGGAGAACTTACTATTAATACTCAAATTATTTCTGGTTTTAAAGATGATTTTATTCATTATTATAAAAATCAAGAGAATAAAGAAAATGATTATGAATATGAAAGTGACTGTGACGAAGAAGTTAAATCTGAAGAAGTTAAATCTGAAGAAGTTAAATCTGAAGAAGTTAAATCTGAAGAAGTTAAATCTGAAGAAGTTAAATCTGAAGATAAATTAGAAAAAGAAAGTAAATCTGAGGAATTATCATTAGATGATTCAGAAAAAGAATCTTTAGTAAATATTAGATTAATAAATAAAAAAAAAGAATATTATTATGAATTTATAGTCTTAAAAGATATATTACAATTTTCTGGATATTTTAATACAGTATTATCATTTCATAAACAAGATATTGATGAAAAAGGAAATATAGTATTAGATATTGAAACAGATGTAATAAATATAAATAGTATGATATTATGTTTAAGACATTTAATGGATAAATATATTAGTCTAATTACAAATCTACAATTTAGAAAAGATAAAATTATACCTAAAAGAATATTTCATTTGAATGAAATTTATTTTGATTGGGAAGTTAATTTTATTGAAAAAATTGATTCAATGAATAGAAAATATTTATCTAATCTTATAGTATCTGCTAATTATTTAGATATTGACGATTTATTACAATTATGTGCTAGTAAACATGCTCTAATTATAAGAAATATTATAAATGATATTCCAGTTAATTTAGATGATCCTGATTTTAATGAATTATTTAATGATAAATTAAATGAAGAATTTGAAATAGAAAATAAAAATGAATTAACAGATGAAATTATAGATTTCTTTAGTTTAAGTATAGAAGATTACTAAATAGGGTATATAGAGATTTATATGGTTATTGAATAAATAATTTGTTAATCAAAAGATAATTTATATTATATTAAAATATAATATAAATTTAAAAGAATTTATATTAATAATATAATTAAGTAAAAATGTTTTTATTTCATTTAGATAATGAAGATATTCATTCTATTACATTTTTTAAAAATTATATTAAATTATTTGATGATACCAGAGATCTAAATTATTCTAAACCTACTATTATATGTAACAAAAATACTTTATTACATCTTAATGATTTATCAGATAAAACAAAATATTTTAATATAATTACTTATACAACAGAAAATGATATTTATAATAACTTTAATAAAATAAATGGTTTATTTATTTTCTATAATACTAAATTTGAATATATTTGGAAAGATAAATTACAATTTGTTCAATTTAAAATAAGAAGTTCAGATCCATCTATAAATGATAATAAAAATCATAAATATAATATTTATTTATTAAATAATATGTCTTATTTAGAAAATAATGAAAAAGAAACTTATATTAAAGGTCAAACATTCTTTAAAAAAGATGATAATATCTATATAGATATGATTAATATAAAACAAGAAGATTATACTAAATTTGAAAGAGAAATATTAAAATATAACAGAACTTTTGGTTTAATTCAAAATATTCGAGAACCCTCAATAAAAAATTCAAATAAACATCAAATTTTATTATTTAGAGGTAATTATGAAATTAATAATCCTGTATTTAAAATATATGAAACAGAAGAAATCAAAGAGGAAAAAAAAGAAGAAATTTGTCATTTTACATATAAAGGTAATAATGAATATAAATGTGATAAAAATATATTAAAAGATGAGATAAGAATATGTTTAATAGGAGATTGGATAGAATCAGAAAAATTAATAGAATTATGGAAAAGATATTGTAAAGATGGATATAAATGGGATAATATTATATTAGTAAATGAAAAAGATACAAATATAGATTATTATGTAGTTATAAATAGACCTAATTTTATAAATAAAAATACAAAAATAGATTCAAATAAGATAATATTTTTTCATATGGAACCAAATATGATATTTACACCATGGTATAAAGAATTTTTAAATTATTTTGAATCAAAAGATTTATTATTTAATGGTAAACATTTATATCATAGAAATAATGTTGATTGGCATTTATCTAAAGATTATTCTTATTTTATAAATAATAATAGTTTTGATAAAATTTATAATGATAAATTAAGTATGGTTTTAAGTAGTAGAAGAGAAAATACTGGTCATGAAATGAGATTAACTCTAGCACATATATTAGATGAAGATAAAGATATAGAAGTAAATATATATGGAAAGTGTGATAAAGATAATTTTAAAAATTATAAATATGAATTAGAATATTATAGTAGAGATGAAGCGATTATACCATATAAATATCATTTTATGGCAGAAAATAATAGTATAAATAATTATATGACAGAGAAAATAATAGATTGTATATTAGGAGAAACATTATGTTTCTATTATGGATGTCCAAATCTAGAAACATTTATAGATAAAGAATGTTATATAAAATTACCATTATATGATACAGAGAAATCATTGAAAATAATTAAAGAATCTATATTAAATAATGAATGGGAAAAAAGAATAAATAAAATAAGAAGTGAAAAATATAAACTTTTAAATATATATAGTTTATTGCCTAGAGTTAAAACTATTTTAAAATTAAATTTAGATACAAAAATAATATTAATTACAAAAACGAAAGATATAAATAAAATAAAAGAAT
>Ga0247834_1007314_pt1 | contig 11829 bp, 13 predicted proteins | sample LaCruzMarch2015__8_FD_187118 | JGI IMG/M metagenome (GOLD analysis project Ga0247834, IMG submission 187118) | Freshwater microbial communities from meromictic Lake La Cruz, Castile-La Mancha, Spain - LaCruzMarch2015_12m | ecosystem: Environmental > Aquatic > Freshwater > Lake | place: Spain... | reverse complement strand
TCTGTAGAAAAAGGGTTAAATACCCCTAAATTTCCAACCTCATTATTTTTCTTCTCTCTTCAAGCCCGATGAGCCGCCTCCGCCTCCTCGATGTTGCAATAGTCTTCTTCGCGATCATCCTGCGCATAATCGTGGGCTACCATCCACATTCAGGGCAAGATGATTATCAGGGCCCTAGTAGATCATCTCAATATGACGACGAAGTCGTTGTAGTCACGGCGACGACGAAGAAGAAGTATGGTGGAGACTACGAGGCCCAACGTCATTGGATGGAACTCACATATCATTTACCGATATCGGAGTGGTATTATCATGATTTAGAATATTGGGGATTGGATTATCCGCCATTGACTGCATATGTTAGCTGGGTCTTTGGGTGGGTAGCTCACAATGCAGGAATGCTCACAACATTCGGAGATGTACTCGACAACGATGATGATTATTCTGATGATGATATTGTGGTTGCGACGAGCGGTGAGGAGCAGTGTGTTGAGGGAGACGACTTGACTTGTTCGGATGCAGAAAGAACACGTCGAAGGAGGAATAGACGCGACAAACGGGGTCTACAAGCTCTGAGAGATCTAGTCGCACTCCATTCCAGTAGATGGGGTTACGAGGAAACGGTTGGGAAGATGTACATGAGATTCACTGTACTAATATCAGATGTGTTGGTTTACTTCACTGCCGTCTGGGTCTTGGTTTCGCGATTGACAAAAAAGGAGGGAGTAGGCATTCGATCATGGCTTCTCCTTGTTGCATTGTGCCAACCTGCTCTCATCCTCATTGATCACGGCCACTTTCAATATAACACCGTCTCACTCGGTCTCGCACTTTGGTCATTCTATTACATGACAATTACCGAATCATTTGTGGGTTCTATCCTGGGCAGTGTCCTCTTCAGCCTTGCCCTCAACTTCAAGCAGATGGAATTATACCACTCACCTGCCGTCTTCGCGTATCTTTTGGGACGTTGCTTTCGTCATAATAACAATGCAAGTCGATGCGGTTTGAAGACGTTGGGTAGATTTATAGCGTTGGGGTTGACGGTCATACTTACGTTTGCAATCCTTTGGTTACCATTTACAACACTTATATTTCAACCAGATGGAACGTCGGGGCTGAATCTCGATGTGTGGGTACAAATTCTTAAACGATTGTTCCCCTTTCAGCGTGGCATATTTGAGGGAAAAGTAGCCAACATTTGGTGCGCTTTATCTGTAAAGCCATTCTCGATCCGGGATCGTATTCCGGAGTCTACATTACCATTGGCTGCCGCTGGCCTGACGTTGGCACTGATTTTGCCACCTTGTTGGAAACTCTTTTCGGTAGGCAAAGGAGACTATTCAGATCGAAAAGGCGATGACATAAGAGTTCTGCTTTGGGGCTCAGCATCAACGTCTCTGGCGTTTTTCCTCGCCAGCTTCCAGGTTCATGAAAAGGGTATCCTCATTGCACTTGCACCAATATCGCTGTTGGCAGTAGATGAACCGCGATTCTCAATGCTCTTCTCAATAGTTGCAACATGGAGCTTATGGCCATTATTGGTCATTGATCGGCTAACCGATGCCTACGTTTGTTGTGTAGCTATCTTCGTATGCATCCATGGCTTGACAGGGGTGTCATCATCGGAGGTTTCGTTCTCGGCTGCATCCAACATGTCCTTTACGATTTCATTGATAATTATGATCTTACTGCATTTATTGGAATTGTTATATAGTCCTCCACAACATCTGCCGGATCTATTCCCTGTGCTGTGGAGTTTAGGAGGCTGTGGGATGTTTTCTATTGCCTATTTGGGTACATTATTTGCATTGGTACAAAAGACCAGTCCAACTGAGAAGAACAAAATGGGGCAGTTGAAAAGGAAAACAACAACCAATGGCACCATTTCGATTATTACCATCATGGGAGTTATTCTCTTGTCATATCCAAGAGAAAGCGAAGGATGCATTCTTTTTTCGCCAATCATTGGTTGTGCCATTATGCTACGCGAGTCTAGCACTTTTGGCAGTGACGATTCCATCACGCAAGACCTCTTAGATCGAGCACGGCTCCCTCTTGGATGGGAAAGTCGGAATGCTCAGATTCCAAGCCCATTTTGTCACATTTCATGAATGCAGAGCAACCTGATAATGAATTTGGTGGTCTGTGTGGCGTGATTGGATATGCGGAAAACTGTGGCGAACCACAGAGCATCAATTGACTAAAATGGGTGTATTAGTGCATGATGACGCGTCTTCAAAGCTCACCTCTCGACACGTCTTAAATGTAGCACCTCAGCTTCTTCGTCTACCAACCGCTCAAATATTGGTAGCCACGAATTTTGTTCTATCTTATCCATGTGGAACCAACTCTACGTCTTTGATCGAGGCTGATCCATCTCTCCTCACTTATGTGGCAGATGACTTACGATACGGTCTGGATGAGTTCTTCCTAATATGATGTTCCAGGGGAACAAAACTCTTGCCAGACATATAATCCAGACACAATTGACGCTGTCTCCAATTTTTGCTCTACAAGTAATAAGAATGGGTGTTGAAGGAGGCTTGGAAGAAAGATCGTTGTCGCGAGCTCTGGGTAATGCTGGAAAAGCAAGTTGTAAAGCAGTTGAAGGAGTCGTGGGGGAGATGGGAAGAAATCTCAAAGAGTGGAAACGGATAAAAGGCGGAAAAGGATCGCTAGGGGGCTGAGAGGCTGTCAGCATCCGTCATAGACAAAAACACAAGTATCAACAAACCATGCGAAGACTATTTTACATGTATTCCTTTTTCTCTCCCACCTAAATTTTCTCTCCATTCTCTTTCTGAAATTGACGATAAACCCCGGCAGATGCAATAAATGAAAATAGCATACTTCTCATTGTCCAGTTTTCACTTAAATTCCCTCATCTATTTCGATCGTCTCCCGTTTTCAAACCTTACTCATTTCCTGCTCTCGAGGAGGAGGGGGAGATGGAGAGGGGTGAGAATTCTCATTCATCTTAACGAAAGTGTACAGTAGACTACCTCCCAGGACGGTGAATATTCCCAACACCCCCATAACCGTCGGTTGGTTCCCCCAGAGATAGAACGCCATTAATGATTGGACCGCTGCCTTGGCTGTACCTGATATATTATGCGATAATGGCGTAGTTGCTTTTATTTGTAGTACAGTCACAATGCCGATTGAAAAGCCGAAGAACCCTGCCACACACATGGCCGACCAGAATGCAGCCGAAGTAAGCTGCTCTGTCGCAGCCATGATTGTATCCTTCTCGAAAATGTATATCAGTGGTAAAAAAAGGAAGCTCGCATTCACATTGTTGTAAAATGTCAACTTCCAATGATTGTCGTCCACTGCTGGTAAGACATACTTTGTAAAGATGGAATTGAGCGATACGAAGAGTGAAGATAGCACGCCAGCAATTGTCCCGATCGTGCTAAAATTCATTTCGCCGTGTGTTCCCATAACGAACCCTACTATGACCAATCCAAGACAAAGTATGGTTTTGGTCGAACTTTCGATGCCAAGAAAGACCCGTGAAAGGATGACATTGAAGACGATGGTAAGACTCCGGGCGACGTTGTAAAAGGAAACCTCGACCAATTGCAAACAAAGATTGTTGAAAGTGATCATCCCCACAAATACTAATGTTAATGGAAAGATTTGTTTCGCCGGACCGATGAGATATTCTGCCTTGGGGAATTGTCCACAAAATCCAGGCTTGGGTTGATTGGCCGTCGTCGTCCCACCCTCTCCATCATCGGTACTTACGGGTGCATACTGTCCTGACGATGATGACGTAGACCGTCGAGAACACTGACCGCAGACACCGGCCAACCAGCAAATGAGAACTGTCACGACGCACTGGAACCATGTAACGAATAATGGAGCTGGGATGGAGATCCCTTCATTCGACATGAGGATTTTATTAAGGTAGACCATTGCAATAGAAACGAACCAATAGGTCCCCACCACGCTGGCGATATACATTGCATCGGGAGTAGCCATGATGAATTAGGATGGATGGACAGGGGCTGTTGGTCTTAGTTAGGATCCGACTGATGTGAGGCGTGGATCTCTGTGCCCTGTGTGACTTTCGAAAAGACCGTAAAAATGACCCTTTTGTCACATGTGACCTTGGGGGATTCAAGATTCAAAAATGTTGTGATGATGGTGTTCGTGGCTGTTGCTGCTATGATAATTCAAACCCTGCGGTGAACACCGGCATCGTCAGCAAAAATGCGTGTGTATCCGGATTTTCTTTTTGAAGTGAATTTCATGTCAAGCAGGTATCGCAATGCACCGTATAAAAACGACAAAGTATATTTATTACAATTACTCTACTATTAGTTCATTCATATTCCTCTCAAAGAATCGACAGTACGACTCCAATTGATTTGAATTAGTCTTCTGTGCGACCTGACATAAGAATGCATATGTCTCCCCATTCACAGCTGGCTGTAAAACTCCCTCAATGATCTGCTTCAAATTGTAAAGGAAGAATTGATCGGCAAGTTCAAGCAGTGCAATGGCCCTATCCATGCCATCCCCATGGAATACGTCAATGTCTTGAGGACAATGTCCTGTATATATGTATTCCATCATCGTAACGAAGCTACGGTGTGTGCAATTGGGTATCTCAATCTCAGTCTTCTCACTCCCGCTTTCACGGAAGCCAGTCATGAACATTGCACGGAAGCAGTCGGAAACGGACGATAGAACAAGTTTATGACCAAAGACCTTGCGTCCCTCTACTAGAAAAGTAACATCTGAGAACTCATCATCGTTGTAAAAGTGACGTAAGCGGCTGGCGTAAAGCTGTGGACTTGGTGGCTCGGTAACCCTCATGGGTGGTGGAGGATCGGTGTCAAGGACGAAGAAATCGTTGAGGTAATCGGTACCGCATGAGCCTGATTATTGTTGTGTTTGAAATGTGGTAAAGTACAGGGGTGAAGGAAATGGGCGACAAATACATATGATATGAAGATGTGTATCACTTACCACCAAAGACGTAAATGTGTCTCCCAACAGCCGTGGAAGTATGACCAGCCCTCCGTCCTGGCGGTTTGCCACTAACGTAAACACTTAGGACTGTGTCTTCGTCATTTGGGTTGGCCGAGCTACATATAGGTCCTCCGGTCCCTCCTGGTGATCTATATGACCTGTAGTCGGCAAATCGAATGCCATCACCTCCTCCGTTATTATCAAGGTTATATCTCCCTCGTCCTCTAGTCGTCATTGTCGTCTCAATTGCACCATCCTGTCCACCGAGCATATCCCATGCCGAGGCTGCGGAATCCATCAGGTTGTTACTACCATTACCCGTATCGCCGATCATTTCCCACGAACCATCGTAATACGACGAGGACGCGCCGAAGGAAGGTGGTGGAGGAGGACGTCTGGCTCCACATCCACCACCATTATTCGATGACGACATCCTCGCAATAGTTGCATTGTCACCTCCCTCATTCACATCTAACCATGCCATCTCTACCCTGTCCAATACCTGCAAATCAGCAAAGCACTTGGAGGCCGTACTAGAGACAGAGGTGTCAACAAGAGAAAAAGAAACAACAACAGAAACATCAAGCAGGTGTCGTATCTCACCCACTCCCACCAAAGAGGAACAACCGTCCACGCAACGCTGTTAATGTCATCCCCGCACGAGGATGTGGCTTCACACCGAAAGTACGAGGCGTACTCCATGTACTATTGTGTGTATCAAGGACATGTACATCATTAAGTCGTTCACTACCATTCCAACCCCCAAATACGAAGAGTTCCGACTTACCACCATGACGTATTCCATCGTCTAACAGTGCTGAGGAGTGATTGGCCCGTCGTTGGGGCGGTGTGCCATGTGTTCGTACTACCCTCCATGTGTATGTATTTACATCAAGTGCATGCAAGTCATTGAGATATTCACGTCCATTCCCACCCCGAAAGACATATACCTCCCCCCTTGAGCTGATGAAATCAGCAGAGTGCATATTACAAGGTCCGGGGGGTGTACCACGAGTGGGTGGTTGGAACCATCGAAGTCGATCAAGTCCACCAGATATGTCGAGAACCCAACAATCAGAGGATGCAAAAGGACCTTGACCAAGCCAACCGCCAATGATAATTATTTGTGCATCCTCGTCATCGTCCATGTTGTTGTTGTTTTCAATCTCGTCATCCATTTCGTCATTGTCAACTTCGTCGTCTGTGAAATCGTCAACATTGTCGTCATTGTTATTATCAATGGGCAGCTCATCGTCTTCATCAGGATTGCGTCCATCATCGATACAGGCAGTTGAGGAATCAATCAGAGACGACATCTCAATGCTGCCATCGAAATCTGCATCCATTACATTCATTGATTGTGCTAAATCGAGAAGAGCATGATCGACTTTTTGTTCGATTATTCCTTGTGTAGGGGGGTCAGCGCCTGTTTCTACGGTATGTTTTCCTCTGTCGTTTCTGTCGTGTCCATCATTAGGTCGTTGTTGTTTAAGAGTAGACGGAGGCGGCGAGGAGGTGAAAATATTATTATTGTCATTATCAATGACTCCATTCCTCCCCCTCCTTCTTCTCCACCTCCTTCGTCCTCCCCGAATAGCAAGAGTAGCAGTATGTCCATTCCGACCTGGAGGTGGGACACCACGGACATTAAGCCGTTGCCCACCACCACCATTCGCCATTCCCCTTCTTCGAATCTCATCGGTATCATGAAAATCCTGATCCAAATCCTCGTCTACCCCCCCTCCACCACCAGCTGCAGTACTGTCTGCAATCATCCATCGTCGTTCACGCAATGAGTATACCGAAAGTGTTTGATGATTCCGTCTACCGTCATAACCTCCGTAGCAATATAGATAGCCACGATGGTGAGTCACGCTGTGGTTCTTGATCTGTGGCATATGTGAGGAGGATAAGATGATTGACCCTCCACCACCGTCACCACCACCCCCCTCTCCTACTCCTCCCATCATCATTGGGGGGACTTCGGACCACCTCATGCTTGATTGTTGATGATCTTAGACGATGACAACAACATCATCATCGTGCTTGTGGGCTACCCCAACCTAGGAGCTTCGCCTCGTTAGAGTGGGCACTCTGTGTTAATTGAATCAACAGTAACGTGCTCAATTACCTTGAAGATAGATACTTATCTATTTTTCATTTGATGACCACACATTTATTTATCGTGGTATGAAACTGATTTAGGCATAAATTTTATACTGTTTTTGGGGTCCACAAAAGGGGAGAACCTCCATGATTTCTCCAGCCTTTTTTCACATAAATTTTGTCAATTAGAACAAACCTCGTCGCAACCACTTGGGACATTAATATCAGCATCTGTGAATTCAGTCCTTCTTTTCAATGTCCTCTCTCTTATCGTCCTCTCTGTCGTACATATCGGGAGGGCCAACGAGCCTGCACCATAACACCAGTGACACGAACAAAAGCACAATATTCATGAATGGACGTATGCGATCGTTGTTGTACAATGCCAACATTGATTCATCACCAGCGATAAAATCATGCATGACCACTTGGTACGATTCAACGATCGGTCTTCTCGCGGTAATTACAATCAGGATTGTAGCTTCACAGATGCAAATTGTCGCACCTAGATAATCGCCCATAACTCCACCGAGCAAGTAATCACCCTTATTCCCCGCCTTGTGGGCCACTAACAAAACAACCAAAAGCAGACCGATCGTAAATGATCGACCGTACAACGCGGTAGATATTAAATAGCAGAAGAACGTCGCAAAAATTACCCGGGGCCACGAGACAATGTGCTTTGCCTCGACCATGAACAGATAAAACGGTGACTTGGGACCAACCTCTGCGACGTATTCCCTTGTTCGTATTAGATATGGTGCTGCTAGTCGCGCTAATGTCTGTGCCACGAGGATGGCTGGTCCTGCTCCTGAACAATTTCCTACCTCCCAGTGTGATGCTGCAAGATGACCAATGAGCTGCGTCTTGATGAGTAGAAAAAGACATAATGCCGACACACCGAACGTTCCAAGTCTCGAGTCGGTCATGATTTTGAGCATCTGACTCTTCGACCACCCTCCCATCCCATCGGCAGTATCTGCCAATCCATCCTCATGAAAGCATCCTGTTAGATATAATCCAAATGCCAATGCCAGCGTTGCGGCTGCATTCGATGGCAATCCTAATGTCACATTCATAAAGTCATATACTATCGCACAAAAGCATCCCAAGATACAACCCACCACCGGAAAATATGACATCCCACGCATCAAGTATCCAGGATGAAGGTCGCAGTAACTAGGGGAGGGAAGTCGGGTAAGGAACATCCATACTGTAAAGAAGGCACGTACTTCCGATCGTGTACACGTCGTTGAGGAGCCTGATAGGAAGGCTCGGACCTCGGATGAGATTTGGTTTCGATCGTAAACAGTGTTGCGTGATTTCACCTCTTCGTCAATCACACCCGCATGCTGTTGCCCACCGTCGTTGACGTCATCCGCTGCCGCAGTCATCTCCTCTCCGCTACCTGCGTTTTAAAGTCTCCTTCCCGCCGCCAGCAGATCATCTTACCTTTTACTTCTTGATTGAGGAAGGTGAGGAACCATGGTGGCCGTAGGATACATACCTTGCAAATGGGCGGACATTATGTTGCGCTCTGCCCTTGATTATGATAAATATGACTATTGTGATGTTGCATCAACAGAGCTACTATCCTATCGTGCAACTCTTTTTCTCACACATTTTACCTCTCCCTACCTCCTGCCCTGAACCAGAATTAAATAAAAAAATATCATGGTAGTAACAAGTCTTGAGGGTCTCTCAGACGCACAGAAGCAAGAACTCATTGCATCACTGTCGGCAATTGTGGTCGGTTCAGCTGGGGCGGATGTATCAGCCGAATCGCTCACTGCGGTCGCAACAGCAAGCGGGAACAGTCTCTCGGCATCGTGGGCATCCGTATTTGCTTCGGCAGTTTCAAAGGCGGAATCAATTGACAAATATTGCTTAGCACCTGGTGGAGGAGGAGGTGGTGGAGGAGGAGGAGGAGGAGGTGATGGAGGCGGAGCTGCCCCGGCGGCGAAGGCAGCAGTAGTCGAGGAGGAGGTTGAAGAAGCACCTCCGGCTGTAGATATGTTTGGTGGCGGAGACGGTGGTGGTGACTACTAAAGCAAATAATGTAATGCATGAAAAAGTATCAATTGAGACAGCTGATGGGCTCGCGTTCCTAAGAAAGAATATTTCTCATGGCAAAGCAAACACATCGTCCTCTATTATTTTATGATCAATGAATCTTTCAAAAAAATGGATGTATAAATCCTCGACAGAATATTCCAATAGTCAGCGAAGAAGAAGTTTCCCAAAAGCGATGTGGAATCCCTTGCACTCTAGCAAGTGTATGGATTCTTTGTGGCAGCAGCATTTGTGCCTCCTGCAGCATTTAGACCTGCTTCCTCACTCTTTCTTTTCAACGACTGTGCAATTGTTGTAGTAGTTGTCTTGCTCTGTTCATTTGTCAATGCCTGACTGAGAGTACCGTTTGCACCGAACATCGAGGGCTGCAGAGAGCCAATATTATTGCCATCTCCGGAATAGTTTGCAATGTATGCCGAGGTTGGGGAGGAGTTGTCGAGTGATCCACGAGAAGTGCCAGGGCGTGGTGGCAGGGCTGACCCACCAGTCTCTGGTGGGTGCTCATTCTCTTTCCCACTGCTGCTGCGAGCAAGCTCCTCAGCCGGAATTGCCGCAAAAATAGAAGGGTTGAATGTTGTTTCGGTTCGGGCAAATGTGGCGGCCGATCTATTGGCAGGAGTCACGTAGATGTTCGTCGGTTTTGCTCCTGAACTGATATTCATGCTCTGGGCGGTAGCTGGCCCGTGATGGGGTGTAATGTGAGGTAACTTCGCATGATTTGTGATTGTCCCATGATTCAATATGTTTGTATGCTCCATGACCACATTTCCAACGTATTGCGTCCTCGGTGTTTGCTGTACGTGCGACCTCGAGGAATTGGTAGCGTGATTATTTATTGTTTTCGTTGGCATTGTCGATTGTGCAGGAGTCGTGGAAACTACCGGTGGGTTGGATGAGTTCGTTGCCACAACGTGTTGAACAATGCCCGATGATGTTGCATCCTTCTGTCTATCCTTCTCAAACCCAAACCTACTTTTCGCACGGTCAATTTCTAACGTATCTAATGCATCTTTGAGTGTGGATGGTGCGTTGTTGGCATTGAAGCCATCGTGATACAGACTGTTACCCAGCTTTTCACCAAAATGCCGCGCTGCTCGTTTCATCGCATCCGTGACAGCTCCTTTGAGAGCATTGCCAGTCGCATTGGCAAGACATCTATCGATTGCATCGCCTGCTCCACAGTCCTCTCTAAAGACGCCAGAACGTTTGTGAGTGATGCGGACAGTGGCAATGTAGGCAACGTGGTGCCGTCCTTGGTCGTCTTTCGTCGACTCCTCCCGGGTGGTGTTCTTGACCTCCAAACACCAACCGTCGTAGCCAAATGCCTCATTGAGAGTTTTCGTAATGATGTCACCACCCATGTATGACAGCTTTGTCCCTCCTGGACCCTTGCGTGTCGAAACTTCTGCCCGTAATGGTTTAGTACACAGATAGCGGCCCACCGTGACTGGTCGCTGCGTCGAGGATTCATGGCGAGAGAGAGAGTTGGTCATTAGTGTCATGCAACGGGCGAAGGCGAGCTACGAATACAAACGACACCAATGCGACTCCTTACCCCCTTGTGGTCGTAGAGAACGCTTCCGTCTGCTTCAACAACGAATTCAGTCTCGCCGCTTCTTCCACTCGCTGCTTCGACTAGTACTGTCGTCGACATCCGCTGCTGCTGGAACGATTCGATCGTCCGCCGCTGCTCGCTCCTCTCTTCGGTGTCCGTTGTCTCCTACAGCCGATAGGGGCTCCGTCTTAAATATGGGTTGATGTTGTATTTTTGTCTGTCTGGTGGTAGCTGGTGGTGTGCCTCCGATCCGATATGACGTTTGTCTCTTCGTTCCAAACAACGACTACGCAGATTGGAATACTTCGCTATTTGACACGATGGCAACATCAACGATGTGTAGTAAGCTGTGTGGCTGCAACACGAGATGGTCATACAACAATAACAACAAACGAAAGTACAGATAAACTGATCGAATGGCTCGAGACAAAAAGTGGATTCTCGTCCTTGGTCGCAGTTGACACCAATAATCAAGGTCTGCGAGGTCTGTACGCAACGAAGGATATTAAATCGGGACAAATAATAGTTTCAATCCCATACAGCTCAGCGCTACTTGTTGGGGACTCGACTTGGGCTAGAAAAGTACACGACAATTGTGATGATAATATAGTCATCGGTGATGGATGGTCTACAGACGATTTAGAGGATGTCTACCAAGGATTCAATTTCTTAAATAACTTCGTTGGAAATGTTGAATATGCTCAATACGTCAATAGTTTGCCATTAATGCCAAAAAATGGGGACGATGAAGCTGGACTAACACCAGACTTTTGGAACTGCAATACTATATCTCGCCTAGAGGTACCCGCGTTCGTTGATCAAATTCAACGAAGGAAGCAAATTGTGGAACAAGTTGCAAAGAGGAACAACGTTAATGAAGATGAGCTGCGATGGGTAACGTTTCTCATACGCTCGAGACGAATGACCACTTTGAACATGATTGACGACCCATACAGCAAAACAAAACCATTATTTGGAGTGTTTCCATTACGGCATAAGAAAATTGAACAAATTCAAGGATATCTTATTCCTCTCATCGACATGGCTAATCATGCAATTAATCCAAATGCCTGTCTTAAAATTAGTATCAACCTACTGACGAGGGCTTT
>Ga0247834_1007309_pt1 | contig 11836 bp, 12 predicted proteins | sample LaCruzMarch2015__8_FD_187118 | JGI IMG/M metagenome (GOLD analysis project Ga0247834, IMG submission 187118) | Freshwater microbial communities from meromictic Lake La Cruz, Castile-La Mancha, Spain - LaCruzMarch2015_12m | ecosystem: Environmental > Aquatic > Freshwater > Lake | place: Spain... | reverse complement strand
ATCCACACACGGCTCCGGCCTGAAGGGACGGGATGGAGGTGGGCGTGGTATGCAGCCCGATCGCAGACTTTCAGCCCGCAACCCCCTGCCCTGTCGAAAACCCAGCCCTGACGGGCTGGGCTATGGTCGGTCCGAACCGGGCGGATAGGTAACACTTTGAACCGGGCGGATGGGTTACACATTAAACCGGGGGCATCGGTTCCAGCAGAGCCTCTCGCAAGTCCCCGCAAAAAACGCTTACGGTGGGGAAAAGGGGTGGGACACGAATGGCACTAAGTTAACGACGCATGGGGATGCTGCCCCTTCAGGGCAGAGACGCGTTCTACCCAGTACCCAGGGCTGCGCTGACGCTTGCCCTGGGCTAAGGGATAAAGCCCCTTCGGGCCTTTAACTTAGAGCCATTCGGGTCGGATACACACTAGAAGCTATCCCGAAACCCCGGGGTCGGGGGCAGGCGGCCCCGGTCACTTTACTTAGTCCTCTTCGTCCCGCATGCCCTTGCGCGCCACCAGGCCCCGAAGCTTGCCTTCGATGAATTCATCAATGTCGCCATCCATGACGGCCTGAATGTCGCTCGTCTGAACGCCGGTGCGCAGGTCCTTCACCATTTGATAGGGCTGAAAAACGTAAGAGCGAATCTGCGCGCCCCAGGCGATGTCCCCCTTCTCCCCGTAAACGCGATCCTGTTCGGCCCGCTTTTCGTCGGCCTGAATCTGATACAACTTCGCCTTAAGCATCTTCATCGCGGTTCCCCGGTTTCCGCTCTGGCTGCGCTCGGCCTGACACGCCACCACCACGCCCGATGGCACGTGCGTGATGCGAACCGCCGTTTCCACTTTGTTGACGTTCTGCCCGCCCTTGCCCCCGCTTCGATACGTGTCGATTCGAAGGTCTTTCTCATCGATCTCGATCGGGACGTCCTCCACTTCGGGCGTCACGTCAACGCTGGCAAACGAGGTGTGGCGCCGTTTGTTGGAATCAAATGGAGAAATGCGCACCAATCGGTGAACGCCGCGTTCGGTTTGAAAATACCCGTACGGATAGTCGCCGGTTACTCGCAGGGTCACGCCCTTGATGCCGGCTTCGTCGCCTTCCTGAATGTCCACCACCTGGGACTCAAACCCACTGCGTTCAATCCAACGCTGGTACATCCGAAGGAGCATGTCCGCCCAGTCGCAGGACTCCGTCCCACCCGCGCCCGCATGAATGGTCACAAAGGCGGGGCTGCGATCGTTTGGGCCCCCGAGGAATTGGAGCAGCTCGAACTTGTCGAGGGCAACAAGCAACTTCGCCTGCTCCACCTCGGCGTCCTTGAACGCAGCGGCGCGGTTGGCGGGGTCCGTTTCCTCCTCGGCAAGCAGGGCAAGGACTTCGAGGTCGGCGAGCTTTGCCTCCAGATCCCGGTAGGGTTGGATCTTCGCGCGAAGCAGGGATAGTTGCTCCATGTCCTCCTGCGCCCGGTCCTTGTTATCCCAGAAACCGGGAGCCGCCATGCGTTCTTCGATCGCGGCGAGTTGTGAGGTCAGTTTGGGAAAGTCAAAGAAACCTCCGCAGGTCGCCCAGACGCTGGGCAATCGCAGAGGGATCCACAATGAATTCAGTTTCGGCCATAAAAAACAACGAGGTCGGTAAAGAGTCAGACTCGGCCCGGCAAGGCTAAGAAAGGCTAACGAGACTTACCGGCGGGAGCTGGTGCGGTGGTAGGAGTCGGGGCGGACGCGGCGGCAGCGGCAGCCGCCGTCTCCGGACGAACAATAAACTCGCCCTCCTTCATGAGATCGAGCTTGTCCCGTGCAATGGTCTCCACGTACTCGGGGTCATGTTGAAGAAGCTGGACCTCCGTCTTCGCCTCGCGGTTCTCGCTCTCCGCCTTCGCAAAGGCGGCCTGTTTCTGCTCTAGCGAAGCAGAGAGCTCACGCATGCGGTGAATCTCCGGAACAAACATGGAACCAATAAAACCAGCGAAGGCCAAGCCGATCAGCCAAGCCATGACGCTGTTGAGTCGGTCCCAGATCTCCGCCTGCCGCTTCCTCCGGGAAGCGACCGAGAGCGTGCGAGTCATGCCCTCATTTTGCCACCGTATACGGCGATGTCACCTAATTCTTCTTCGATGCGCAGAAGTTGATTGTATTTGGCGACACGGTCCGTGCGGCTGAGGGAACCGGTCTTGATCTGACCCGCATTCGTTGCGACGGCGATATCCGCGATGGTGACGTCTTCGGTTTCCCCGGATCGATGGCTGATGACGGCCGTGTATTTGTTTTCGCGGGCGAGTTCGATCGCGTCGAGGGTTTCCGTGAGGGTGCCGATCTGGTTGACCTTCACGAGGATGGAGTTGGCGACGCCTTGCTCGATTCCCTTGCGGAGGAAATCGACGTTTGTGACGAAGAGGTCGTCACCGACGAGTTGAACGGTTCCGCCCAGAGTGTCGGTGAGTAATTTCCAGCCTGCCCAGTCGTTTTCGGCGCAGCCGTCCTCGATCGAGATGATGGGGAATTCCGAAACGAGTTCCTGGTAGTAGTGGACGAGTTCGTCGGCCTTGCGGCTGGAGCCGTCGGATTTTTTGAAGACATACGACGCGGTTTCGGCGTTGTAGAATTCGCTCGCAGCGCAGTCGAGGGCGATAGCGACATCTTTTCCAAAATGGTAGCCTGCGCGTTCGACGGCTTTGCCGATGGAAACGAGGGCATCCTCGGCGCTCGTGAGGTTTGGGGCGAAGCCACCTTCATCCCCGACGGCGGTGGAGAGTCCGCGTTCCTTGAGCACGGATTTGAGGGCGTGGAAGATTTCGGCGCCGCAGCGCAGGGCTTCGGAGAAAGACTTCGCGCCAACCGGGACGATCATGAATTCTTGAAAATCGATTGGCGCGTCTGAATGGGCCCCGCCGTTGAGGATATTCATCATGGGGACCGGAAGCACTTTGGCGTTCGGCCCACCGAGGTAGCGGAAAAGCGGTTGACCCAACTGCACGGCCGCCGCCTGTGCGGTCGCGAGCGAGACCGCGAGAATGGCGTTTGCCCCGAGCTTTTTCTTCGTGGCGGTTCCGTCCAGTTCGCGCATCATCGCGTCGACCGCCACCTGCTCCGTGGCATCGTAGCCAATGAGAGAAGGCGCGATCGTCTCGTTCACATTCTCCACGGCGCCGAGCACTCCCTTTCCGAGGTAAACTTTTTTGTCGCCGTCGCGAAGCTCCACTGCCTCGTGCTCGCCCGTGCTCGCCCCGCTCGGAACCGCCGCGCGACCCACGGCACCACCGGCAAGTTCGACTTCGGCCTCAACCGTGGGATTGCCACGGGAATCGAGAATTTGACGGGCGTGAACGGCAGTAATGGTGGTCAGGGACATGATGATGAAAAGTGAAGGAGAAGGTGCGTCGAAAAGCTGCCGAACCTAACCCAGCAGTTCAAGGTTTTTGAATGCTTCAATCGACACGATCGACACACGACGCGTGCCGGTCTCCATGGGAAGCTCGACCTCGTCTCCCACTTTCCTCCCCAGCAGCACTTTGCCAATCGAGGCCTGATACGAAACGATCCGGTTTTGCGGAGCCCCGTCCCACGCTCCAAGGATGTGGAATTGCTCGGTTTCACCTGTGGCCAAATCCGACAGCGTCACCGTCGTTCCAATCGACACAGTGGCAGTCTCCGGATTTTCAAAATTCGTCCCGCGCGCAAGCGACAGCTGCTGTTCGAGTTCGCCGCGGCGGCGCATGATGACGGTCTGCATTTCCTTCGCACTCTTGAATTCGTGGTTCTCGCGAAGATCGCCGTAGGACCGGGCAATGCTGATGTCCCGCGTGTTCTGCGGAATCTGGCGATTGACGATATCATCGTACTCCGCCTTGCGACGTTCGAGGCTTACCCAGGACACGGTTAACGATTCTCCCTGCGGACCATCGTCGCCACTGATCATCGACTCCATGCCCGGATGGATCTTAACGATCCGGGCGAGCAACGAACGCTTGTTGAGTTCTTCGAAAACCGGGGTGAGCAGCAGGCGCCGAACGGAATTGCGCACCGCTTCGACAGGCGCATCTGCGAGCAGGTCAGGGATCAGTTCGCGATCCTCAAACAGCAAATCATTCAGCCGGGACGCGCGCTTCATGGAGTCCACCTGGTCATGCTCAAGCGCATGGATGATCGCCCCGAAAAGGTCCGGAGTGATCACATCCTGGAACGCTCCTTTGCGATCCCGTGCCAGCCAATGGAGCATGTCCGATGAAATGGATCGATCCGCGATGGAGCGCTCCAGCAGCGCGCGGAAGTCGGACTTCAACCCGTGCTCTTCAAACAGCCGGGCAATTTCTCCCACGAGGCGACTGTGAGACCGCCCCATGAGCCGCACCGCCGCTGCGGTCCAGTTTTCTCCGAAAGCGACAGGCAGGAATGCGAGCACCCGCCGCTGCTTCGCGGCGGGAATCTCCTCGAACAGAGCGGCGAGGTCGTTGGAGGCCCCGCGGAGGATGTCCGCGATGGTGAGGGTCGGTTCCACGGCATTCGCATCGCGCAGATGCGCGACGATTTCATCGCGGGCGAGGAGCAGTTCCACCGTCTCCCCGGCATTGAGTCGCTGGTTTTTCCGCGCGACATCATCCACCTGCAGGACCATTTCGCGGAGAACATCGGGCTGGGACTCGAACGCCGGGAGGTCCTTGGCAATTTTTTCGAGGACGCCGATCTGCTGCTTGAGTTGCCGCGCCGCCCGGAAGGCGGCGATCAATTCGACAGTCTTATCGACCGGCGTGTCGCGCAGGACGAGCGGGTCCGATTTTTTGGCTGGCAGAACAAAGTGCCCGTCCGTCTTGAGTCTCTTTTTGGTGGCTTCCCACCATTTTTTGAAAGTTGCTTCGTTGAAAATTTCCGGGACCAGCAACTCGGTGATCTGATCGACTGTTGCCTTCCCGCCCTGATCTCCCAGGATCTGGCGCACGACGCCCACGGAATCGGCCTCCGCGCGCTGCCTCACCTCGTCCGGAGTCGTGGCAATCTGGGCTCTGAGATGATCCGGCGGAACGGGCTTCAGCGTATCCGCAGCGTATTGGGCCTGCATCGCGTGGCCCTTCTTCGAACGAAAATCGACGATGATTTGACCTGCGAGCAGGTTCCATTCTGCGACGCAACCGAATCCCCAGCTTTTATGAACGCCAAAGGCTCCAGGCTGAAGTTTGTCGAGCATCTCCGCAGCGTGAGAGGTGAGCTTTCCGCTGGTGACGGCCGATTGAAGTTGTTCGTGCATAAAGAGAAAGCTTCAGTAAACCCGTCCGCGACGATCGAAGCGACTTAAATTTGCGGAGGCAGAGCACGGGGCGGGAAAGCCCAGCTCCCGTTTGGGCTATGAATCCAGCCTGTACCGAACCGCGATGTACTCGGTTTGCGGGAGGATGAACTTGCGAATCGTCACCTCGACCCCACGAAGCGGAAAGACATCGATCACGGCCCTCGCAATATCCGCCGCCAGGGTTTCGACGAGACGGCGGGGCCGCCGCGCGGCGATGGTCGAAGCCAGCACAGCGACTGCGGCATAATCCGCGCTGCGGCTCACGTCGTCGTCCATCGACTCAAACCCGACGCGCGGGTGCAGGGTGATGTCGAGCAGCAGACGCTGCGGATGGGCGCGTTCGCCGTCGGGCACCCCGATGTGACACTCGACCGCGAGGCCATGGATCTCGATTGTGCCCGTGCTCATCCGAGTAGGGCGCGAATCGCGCCTAAGTTTTCTGCGATAAGTGCCGGGCGGGCGGGGAGGAGCTTATCCACGGAATCAAAACCTGTCAGCACTGCCACCCCCAATACGCCACCATGCCGGGCCGTCTCAATATCGTGAACCATATCGCCAATAAAGATCGTGTTTCGGGGATCCATCCCGCGTTCCCGGAGCAAAAACGTAATCCGCTCGCGCTTGTCGTATGCCTCGACGACCGCTTCCTCGAAAAAATGACGCACTCCGAGTCGGGCCGACTGGGTTTCGAAGTGCTCGCGCTTGATGGTACTCAGCAGAAAGAGACGCCGATTCGTCCCGCGGCAGAATTCGAGAAAATCCATCGCGCCGGGAAGCAGGTCGACCTGATCTTGCAGGTGGACGAAGAATCGGTGGTACAATTCCTCGAGTCCCTCGATCGTCGCCTCCGGCAGGAACTCCGCCCAAAAGCCTGCAAACGGCAGCCGGAAATGCTGGCGAAACTCCTCCACGGTCATTTCCGCCCGGCCGTAATCGCGAAAAATCGCGTTGGTGGCGGCCACGACCGGCGCGAGATCGTCGGCCAGCGTCCCGGACCAATCCAGAATGACGTTTTGAATCACAGGCCACACTCATAGCGGCTAGATATGAAAACGCACGTCACGAATCGCACGATTGGAAAATCGGCCCCGCAGTTTCTCGATCACCCGGCGCCTCCATGCGCGGTCCAGCTCATACATCACGGTGGGTTGCATCACTTGGACAGTCAGAACCCCCTGCGAAAGTTTCACCGGTTTTGAATGTTCCGCGAGGAACTCGCCGACAATCTCCACCCAGGCCGCCTGAATCTCGGCCTCGCAGAGACGCTCGCCCAAGCCGAGTCGCGGAAGGACCTTGCGCAGCGAATCCGCCAGATCCACGCAGCGATCGCCCTCGCGCGGAGCGGAATGGCCCCGCCACTCCTCCATCACGCGCAGGACGGTGGATTTCTTCATCAGTGGAAGGGGCTGCAAGCCCCTTTTGAAAATCCGAACAGGGGCAGGCTGCCCCTGTCACGTTGAGAATTGGCTTACTGACCGTCGCTGCCGATGGCCTCGACGGGGCAGCCTTCCATGGCTTCCTTGCAGAGGGCTTCCTCTTCGGGCGTCTCAGGCTGCTTGTAAACGTACGAGTGCCCACCGTCATCGTTGCGGGTAAAGTTGGCAGGCGCCGTTTCCCGGCACAAATCGCAGTCGATACATTGATCGTCCACGTAAAATGTACCGTTGATGTTTTCCGAGTATTTGTTCGCGACGTCAGCCATAAATTCCGATTTCTTAAACCGGCCGAAAATTAAGGGTCGCGGCAGGGATTGCAATTGTTTTTTCGTCACAGTCCACCGATTTTCCCCCTTCTATGGATCCCGATGACTCGCAGCCCATCCTGCCCCTCGAGGGCCTTCACGTGCTCCATCTTTTCTGTGAGGTCGATCACGCCTCCTGGGCCATTCTCGACGCGCGGCAGAAAGTCGAGGCAAAGACGACCCTTTCCGCGCTTGTCGCCGAGATCCGCTCCACGCCGCGCACCCAGCTCCTTTGCTTCAGCATGGTCTCTCCAAAGGCGGACATCGGCTTCATGCTGGTCACTCCCGATCTGCAGCAATTGGATCACTTCAGCAAAAGACTGACCCTCGCGCTCGGGCCCGACATCCTTTCCCCGGTGTTCAGCTGGCTGTCGATGACGGAACGGAGCGAATACACCACGACGGAAGAGGAGTACGCGGTTTCCCTGATGGCGGAGGAATCGCTGACCTCGGGAACCCCGGAATTTGAAGAAAAACTCGCCGCATTCCGTACCCGGATGTCGAAGTATCTCCAGGATCGACTCGAACCCAACCTCCCGGACTGGCCGGTCTTCTGCTTTTACCCCATGAGCAAACGGCGAATCGCGGGTCAGAACTGGTATGGGCTGACATTCGAAGCCCGCAAGGAACTAATGGCGGGACATGCCAAGGTCGGCCGGACGTTTGCGGGTCGGATCCGGCAGTTGATCACGGGGTCCACGGGGTTGGATCAGGGCGAATGGGGGGTCACCCTGTTTGCGCGCAGCACATCGGAGATCAAGCAGATTGTGTACGAGATGCGTTTCGACGCGGTGAGTGTGCACTACGCGGAGTTCGGCGATTTTTACATCGGCATCCAACTGCCGCTTGACGTTCTGTTTGCCCGGCTGGAGTTGTGACCGTGGACGAAAAACTCGCCGCGCTCCGATCGATCCTAGAGGCGCATGCGCCGCTGCTTGTTGCGTACTCCGGGGGAGTGGACAGCGCTTGCCTGCTGGCGTTTGCCACGCAGACGCTGGGCGAGCGAGTTCAAGGGGTCATTGCAGACAGCGCGAGCCTGCCCCGTGCGGCACTTCGGGAGGCGATCGAAAACGCGGCGGAGTTTGGTTCAACGGTGGAAGTCATTCGGACGGAGGAGTTTGACAATCCGGCCTACGTGGCGAACCCCGTGAACCGGTGCTATTTCTGCAAGGCAGAACTGTTTACCCAGATGGAGGCGCTGGCTCGCGATCGCGGCTGTCTGGCGATCGCGTACGGCGAAAATGCGGACGATCCGGCCCATCTGCGACCGGGTTCGCAGGCGGCAGCGGAATTCTCCGTGATCGCGCCCCTCAAAGCGGCGGGGCTTCGAAAAGCGGACGTCCGCGAACTCGCCCGACACTTGGGTTTGAAAAACGCCGACGCGCCCGCGCAACCCTGCCTGAGTTCCCGGATCCCGCACGGGGTGCCTGTGACCCCCGACGCCCTGGCTCTCGTCGAGGCTGGCGAGGCGGCGATCCGTGCATTGGGATTCCGCGTATTCCGCGTCCGCTACCTGCCGGGTCCGCCGCCGGCGGCGAGACTTCAGGTCGCGCCGGACGAGTTTGGCCAATTGGACGTGCAGCGCGCTGCGATCGGCGTCGCCCTGCGAACGGCGGGATTTTCCGATTTCGAGATAGACGAAGCCGGTTACCGATCTCCAGCCTGACCGCGGCATGCCGCCCCGCGAGTTTCTCCAACGGCTTCGCGCCCACAACGCGAACGCCTTGTTCTCCGCCGCTCTCTGTCTGGCAACAACCGTGGCGCTGTGGGGGATCGCGTGGTTGGTCGCAAACTGGTTGTCGCTCCTCATCCTCAGCGCGATTTTCGGAGAAAACGCGAGTGCCTTCCGATGGCTGCCCGTGGCATTCGCATCGTTCGCAGCCGCCCTCTATCTCTGGGCCGCAATCGATTTTCACGTTACCCGATTCCGCCCCCCGCTGGACCATCCTATCCTGGGGCTCCATGCCATCCGCGATGTACTCCTCTACCTGCCGCGCACCACGTTTGCAATCGGAGGGAATTTGTCTGCGCTGATCCTTCTGTCGCGACACGACAAAAGAGAGGCGTGGACATTGCTCTTAAGCATCGCCGAAGAATCGCGCTCCACGCTCGAAACACTGGCGGTTGAGCAACCGAACATGGGCCGCCGGATCCGACTCCTCCGCGCCTTGCAATTGATGGGATTCGTGGATCTTCACTCGAGCGGGAGGGGCGAGTTTTTCTACCTCGTTCGAAGCGACCAAAAGCCGATGCTTCGTTTGCTCAAGGAGCAGGCGTGAAAGGAGCACGGGTTTTCCTACCCGTGTTTGGATGAAGAGGAAACGGGTTGGAAAACCCGTTCTCCGTTGATCCGCTCTCCAAAGAGCCCTAGGATTACGCCATGAGCGAAGGCGACATTCCGAAACGCCCCACCTCCTCCAGAATCCTCGTTCTCAACGGCGGCTCCTCGAGTCTTAAATTCGCTGTCTTCGAACCCGGATCCCCTCCCCGCAGGCTCGTCGGCGGTCGCTTCGAACGCATCGGGCAACCGGGAACGCAACTCGTGTTCTCGCTCCCCTCGGAGTCGAAATCCCCGGTCGATGCACCCGATGCCTCCGCGTGTTTATCCCTCCTGGAGAAACGGCTGCAGGCAGAATGCCCCGGGGGATTCGCCGTGGTCGGACACCGCATCGTCCACGGGGGCGACGTCTTCCCGGAGCACCGTGTAATGGGCGATGCACAGATCGACGCGTTGGAATCCATCGCATCCTACGCCCCCGAACACCTCCCCTCCGAGATCGCCATCCTGCGAGCCGCAAGAAAACTCTTCCCGGGGTCGGTCCAAGTCGGCTGTTTCGACACCGTCTTTCACCGCTCCCTTCCCCCGGTGGCCACGCGACTGCCCCTCCCCCGACGTTACCACGACGCGGGAATCCGTCGTTATGGCTTCCACGGTCTCTCCTACGCGTACCTACTGGGCGAAGTCCAGCGTCTCTGTGGCGAAAAAAAGGCGCGTGAACGCATCATCTTCGCCCATCTGGGCAATGGCGCCAGCATGGCAGCGGTGAAGGACGGGCAATGTCAGGAAACCACGATGGGATTCACCCCCGCAGCAGGACTCATGATGGGCACCCGCACAGGCGATCTCGATCCCGGCGTCGTCCGCGCCATCATGGAGCGGGACTCCCTCTCGCCCGCGCAATTCGACCGCTTGATCAACCACGACTCCGGCCTGCTGGGCGTGTCGGGATCGAGCGCGGACATGCGCGACCTCCTTGCCAGCCGTCACTCAGACGCCCGTGCCGCTGCCGCCTTCGATATGTTTTGTTATCACGCTCGCGGGATGATCGGTCGACTCGCCACGGTGCTCGGAGGGATCGATCTTCTCGTTTTCTCCGCGGGCATCGGCGAACATTGCCCGGAAGTGCGACAGGAAATCTGCCGGGGATTGGAGTTTCTCGGAGTCGAAATCTGCGAGCGTCGAAACGCTGCCGCGGAAAAAATCATCAGCGCATCCGGCCGCCCGGTCGAAATCCGCGTGATTCCGACGGACGAAGAGTCGGAGATTGTGACAATTTCGTCACAATTAGCGGGCTCACAAATGTGAACGTCCGATGGTAGGGTACCGTTGCACGATTTATGACGCTCTCCTCTGCCATTACCTCTCCCTCCAACGATGAACTCCATGTAGTCGACGCCTGGTGGCGGGCGGCAAATTATTTGAACATCGGCCAGATCTACCTGATGGCCAATCCGCTGGTCCGCGAGCCTTTGCGGCGCGAACACATTAAGCCGCGCCTGCTCGGGCACTGGGGAACGTCCCCGGGACTAAACCTCATCTACGCGCACTTTAATCGCCTGATCAACCGTTACGACTTGGATGTCATCTACATGGCCGGTCCGGGACACGGAGGGCCAGCTCTCGTGGCAAACGTTTGGCTGGAAGGATCTTACACAGAACACTTCCCCGAGATCACTCAGGACGAACGCGGCATGCTGCGTCTGTTCCGCCAATTCTCCGCCCCCGGTGGTGTGCCGAGCCATGTCAGCGCGCCAACGCCGGGGTCGATTCACGAAGGGGGCGAACTCGGTTATGTGCTCACGCATGCCTTCGGGGCGGCTTTTGACAATCCCGATCTGATCGTCGCCGCGGTGGTGGGCGACGGCGAGGCGGAGACGGGGCCTTTGGAGGGTAGTTGGAAGGGCGTGAAGTTTCTGAATCCGGTGCGGGACGGGGCGGTGCTGCCGATTTTGCATCTCAATGGATACAAGATTGCGGGACCGACCGTTTGGGGTCGCGAGAGCGACGAGAACATTGCGGCGTTTCTGAAGGGCAATGGTTACGAAGCCGTGTTCGTCGAAGGGGAGGACCCGATGACGGTGCATCGGGAATTCGCGGTCGTGCTGGAGAAAGCCGTGCTCGACATTCGGGCCATCCAACAGGAATCCCGCACGCATGGCTTCCGCGAGCGTCCGATTTGGCCGGCGATCGTTTTGAGGACGCCGAAGGGGTGGACCGGGCCGAAGTACGTAGATGGGATCAAGATTGAAGGTACCTTCCGCGCCCATCAGGTGCCGCTGAGCGGAGTTCGCGACAACCCGGAGCATTTGGCCATCCTCGAGGAGTGGCTCCTGAGTTATCGCCCCGCGGAGCTTTTTGACGAGAAAGGCGGGCTGCGGCCGGAAATCGAGGCGCTCTCGCCGAAGGGAGACCGCCGGATGGGCTCAAACCCGCACGCAAACGGTGGCAAACTCATGGTGCCGTTGGATTTACCAAATTTCGTTGATTTTGCGGTCGACGTTCCTCGCCCGGCGGATGCCAAATCCGAATCCGTCCGC
>Ga0247834_1007306_pt1 | contig 11839 bp, 10 predicted proteins | sample LaCruzMarch2015__8_FD_187118 | JGI IMG/M metagenome (GOLD analysis project Ga0247834, IMG submission 187118) | Freshwater microbial communities from meromictic Lake La Cruz, Castile-La Mancha, Spain - LaCruzMarch2015_12m | ecosystem: Environmental > Aquatic > Freshwater > Lake | place: Spain... | reverse complement strand
ATTTTTGCCTCGTGCCTCTCTCCCTCTTCTTCGAAATCTTTCCATTGTTTCCTATAATGATGGATTCGCTCGATAATATTACTCCAATTATTACGACTACTACTACTAGCAGTAGCCGTAGTATTGCAAATACGACCTTTCTACATTTTAACGACGTATACAATATCGAGAAGGCACCGTGCTTCATCGCATCATTAACGAATGCACGCAATGCCAAGGTCCGATCCAAGTTGTTACCAGGAAAGACGGATGGAGAAGAGAATAGTAGCTCGATATGTCGTGTACGGCGTCATTCGAAGGTTATAACTTTATTTAGCGGCGATGCGTTCAGTCCATCGATGATGTCTACGGTCCTAAAGGGTAAGCAAATGATACCGGTATTAAATGCGTGCAATATCGATGCTGCATGTTTAGGTGAGAGCTTATGAAAGTAAAGAAGAAGCGGTCGTCTTTGTGTATTGTTGGGTGTGGTTTTAGTTAGAATTTTTTTTTGTTTTTACTACTTCAATCGATAACATTCGTTCATTACTTAGGGAATCATGACTTGGACTTTGGATTAGTTGAATTCGATTCTTTACGCAATCAATGTAACTTTCCATGGATATGTAGTAATGCATATGATGCCACAGCGAACGAACCTTTGGGTGGATGTCATGAATACATCATCCTTAATGATGATTGTACAACAGCAGCAGCAGCAGCAGCAGTAGCAGGAGAGGATGATGATTACTGTGACAAAGGAGAACGTGGACCAAAAATCTTAGTTATTGGTCTTATTGAAAAAGATTGGTTGGATACACTTTCGTCTGTGGATCCATCAAACATTATCTTTGAATCACCCACTGACTACTTCAAGCGTCGTGTACCAGAAATTAAAGCCTTACATGGTCCATTTGATGCAGTCGTTGCAGTTTCACATATGCGTGTGCCGCAGGATAAATCAGTTGCATTTGATCTTGGTGGGGGATTAGAGGGTGTGGATATAAGTAAGTTCTTTCTTCTATATATCTTCTATATTATTTGTTTGTCATTATTGTGAGATCATTAATAATATCGTACGATTCAACTTTATGAATCTGCTTGTATGCTTTTGAACACAAAAAGTTTTTGGTGGACATGATCATCACTACGAGGATATTGTGACAAATAATGTACGGATATTGAATTCAGGCACTGACTTTCGTTCATTTACCATCCTCGATGTTGTAGATCGGGATGTCAACACTGGCATTATGCAAACCACAACTCAGAGAATCGATGTTTGTCAAGCTACTGAAACCCCCGATGCAGAGGTTGTAGCCTCTATTCAAAGATACAGTGAGATGTTCAATTTGGGAATGGATGAGATAGTAGGTGTAACAAAGGTTCCACTTGATGCACGGTTTAGTGAATTACGAACGAAGGAGACGAATGTTGGTAACTTCATATGTGAACTAATGACACGAGCTACTGGAGCTGATATAGCATTGATAAATGCTGGAACATTCCGTGCAGATCGTTTTTTGGGTAAGGATGGTGGAGTACTGACCGAGAAAGATTTATGTGCCCTCTTACCCATCGCTGATGAATGTATGGTAGTTGAACTTACTGCCGAGCGTCTACTCCTAGCGCTTGAAAATGGTGTGAGTAGGTATCCTGCGAAGGAAGGTCGATTTCTTCAAGTGGATGGCATTCGGTTTGCATTTGATCCAAGCGAAGCAGCAGGATTACGTATTGTCCCAGGCAGTGTCTACGTCCGCAATCGTCCTCGTTTTACTCGACGTCGTTCGTTGACTAGAGCAGAATCATTAGAAATGCCTGCTATGAAAGATGAGCTTGAACATCTTGAAATCAAGAATGAACTGCAACCTCAAGACATAATATTGGAGGATTGCGATATTCCACCGGGATTTTCACCATTGGATTATAGTAGGACATACTCAGTATTCAGTACAGGCTATGTAATAGCTGGAAAAGTAAGTTTAGTATTGATTGCAGTTCTGTTATTGATTATCACCTATTGACCTACACCTAACATGTTGTTCGTGCATTGCTGTATTGCAAAAGGATGGTTTTGACACTGCATTTGTCGGTGCACCAGTGTTAATATGTGATGATCGATGCCCTCACATACCCTTGACATTTAGAAGTGTCTTCACGGAGCTAAGGACACTAAGTAAATGGCAAGGAACAACTGCAAAGGGATGTGTTATGAGTGCATCATTGAAGCTCAGAGCTTGCACAGGGAAGGACGCTGTAGTTGATCCATGGGCAATTCATCCCAAGGTTGATGGAAGAATCAAAATCATTGATGGCCTTAATAATACTGTTACGGCGACAGCAGCGATAGCCTAGATCGCTCAGTTTTGTTAATTGTAATACAAAATTCGTTTGTATTGCATCAAATATTAATTAGACAGAGTTGACGACAATTTAAAGTTTGAAAGAGATAATCAGTGATGGTAGGAGTATATACCCAATAAACTATAATACTTATTACATTTTACACTATCGTATTACATCTATTAGTTGTATCGCAGAATAGAAGCAAAGCAATATAATAATGGACATTACTGTCAATGCTGAACTTACACTCGATAGTGGAGGGTCGAGTAATTTCGGCAAAGTGATCGTCGGAGGAGAGGTCAAGAATTCGTCGTCGGGTACAGAAACAAGAGTCTCGGACGATGAAGGAGAGTTTGATCCCTGACTTATCAGTGGAGTAGGAGGGGGCACTGGCATCACGGTCGGCGGTGGCACCAAAGGTGTGTCATTCAGAGACAAGACTGCAGACGAGCATGACGGTCCATCAGCAACGTCCGTATCAATCGGAACGTATTCGTCAGTGTATTGCCCAGCATAGGTAATAGATATCACACTACCCACTCCATCATCCGTGACATATAGTCTTCCACAATGATCAAATTGCAAATCTACTGGTCGAGAGCCCGAGGACCATTCGGCAGTTTCACCATCATGCCGAAATAGATCTATTGGTTGTTGACCAGTAGGATTACCCTGATTGTCAAATGGTACAAATACAACCTTATACCCAGTGGGAGGGTCTCGATTCCATGATCCATGAAAGGCAATGAATGCATACTTATCCATGCTTCTGGGGAAACCGCCAGTACACTCCTCTGCTGTTTGGGACATGTCAGTCCAATTATAAAAAGTGATTCCCAATGGAGCAGAATGACTAGGCATGGCTACAGCGCTTGGGATAGTATTCGTACGACACCAATTATCCGTGATTACTGTACCGTCATTGTCGTTACCAGTCATGACAGTATTTAAAAAGTCTGGCCATGCCCATATTGTTCCTGCACCTTTAATACCCATTCCGCCGACAGATGACGATAGACAGTATTCACTCCAACAGTATGGATAGCCCCAATGCCTACCAGCATTACTTTCGCTAAAACGATTTAATTCCTCGGCAGGATTGTCATTGTGTACATCCCCGCCTAGATCACTTCGGTATAGATTGTCAGCACCATTCTCCACACCCCATAGTACTCCGAATGAATCGAATGCTAATCCAACCTCATTCCGTAGTCCATCCGCAAAGATTTCACCATTGTTAAATTCCATTGGTGTTCTTCGTAACACCACCGTCGAATTCGATGACGAATAAGATTCCTCCTCCCACGACGCAATATAAAATCGTCGTATACGTGCACGATGACTATCAGTATCGACATTGCCCTCGGACCCGATACTAACGTACAGCCATTTCTTCTCGGGGTCGAATGCGAGTGTACGCGATGTATGTCCATCCGGCGCACCCAATTCGCCGGAAGCGAAACGATCCATTCCCACAATCACTTCCTCTACGCCATCAATTGACGAGGGCGTTTGTCGTTGGCCAGCTTCATATGGCACGCGGTACACAGTCGTGGGTGTGGAAGCGTATATATATCCATTATTCGACACTTCGATGCCATGACTAAGTCCGTATATGACGGGGGATACAGGTACGATGCTCGTTCCGGCATTATCCAGACGAACTATGCGCGACGAGCCTTTCTCGACGAGTAATAATTCGTCATTGTTGCTGTTGATGTGCAGACCACGGGGTTCATATAGTCCAGATGTGTAGGTCGCGGCGCAGAAATTGGGTTGGAGCCATGCCTCGGCAATGGAGGAGAGGGTGTTGTTGCAACCACTGCTCATATGACGAGGTCTGATTCGATATTAGTGGAAGCGTATGAACATTCCCGCTCAAAAAATCGTCACGACCTCGCTCGCGCGGATCATGTGGTCATGGTGCGTCGTAATAACCGCCTCTATTGCTAGTCGGCTGCTTTCTTCAGTCGATGGCTTCGGCTTGGTTTTGTTTATGCCATCAACGCAATCATTGCTGTCAACGAGTAGGAGGAAAGTCAGTGTCGTCGGTACAAACTTTGTGAATACCCATCAACCATCAACATGCAAGCTTCGTTTACGAATACGTCAGGTGTCATCATCATCATCGATACCATCGCGAAGACGTGACAACCACAGTCGTTGTTTTTGCGTCAGCAATGCTGCTGGTGGCAATGCTGCAGGCGAAGATGAAACGGTATCAACAGTTATTCATTCCCGTCGGCATCTTCTCACTTCGGCAATTAGTACAACATCATCACTACTAGGAATTATGATGTGTTATCCACAAATGGCCAGCGCCAAAGTAGTTTCTGCTCCAATATCTACATCTTTTCCTGCAGAAGCTGCCTCCTCCTCATCATTGTCGTCGTTCATTGAGCGACGAAATGCGCTCCTTCGTGTCATCTCATCTACCAAATCAACCGAAGATGATGTACTAATTGCCATTAAGGATCTTGTGCCCTTTGGGCCACTAGTACAACCTTCTTCATCCTCTTCCTCCTCCTCATCATCATTCTCTTCTTCTACATTCAATTCGGCACTAGATGGAACATGGCAATTATTATGGTATAACAAAGCAGACTTTTCGCCATTGTTGCAATTACCCGCACCAATACGACCATCCTCCTATCAATACTTTGGTCCTATTGCCGAACGAGAGGTCGGTCCGAATCGTGCCGCACAGGGTTTGGTAGGAGGGGTCGTGAGTACTGTATTCGGTAAAGATGCGGAACTTTGGCTGTCTTCGGGCATCGGACCGTCGTCGTCGTCGTCTGATGAATCCAGGTCTTCTGATAAAGACTCGACTACGTTGATCATATACCCGCCATTTAGATTACAACTTGGTCATATCCCTCGATCTACCACCACAACAACAGACGATAACAACAACAACAGTAGTAGTAGCAACAACAATAAACGTACAATTGTGGAATCCGAATCAGATGCCGACTTTCGTAAGGTCAATTCACGAACAGTCGAGGCACAAAATGCACCACGGAATGAATATGAACAATTATATATCGAAAATTTGGGTACTGGTAGTTTACGTATTAGTGTTATTACGAAAGGTGATCCTGTAATTGTGGGAAATATGTTCATACATCAGAAATTGTAATGATATGTTCTGTTTTCCTGATGAGTAAATGATAAAACTACTTTCTTTCTCTCTTGTCTGAGACTGTATATGGTAATGAACAGGATCGTGTGTGAAGTATGTGGAATAGTTCACCATCGAGATAAAATAGTTGTCGTCGCATTGAATGGTCACATTTCCGGTGCGCTGAACCCGCCAAAATGGTTGTAACTCCACAAAGATTCGCCATGTTCCAAATGTCCCCGGAATTAACAACGCCGCTTCTCCTCGAAAGTGATGGTGGCAGCGGTGCCACCCCTCACTCCCATCATCACGACAACGATAATGACGATGCATCGGCGATTTTGCTGTCGGAGGAATATCTTCATGATTATGCCGAACGACAACAAGTGATGCGTGCAGACTCCTCTTGTTGTTGGAGAATTGTAAAATCGATAATTGTTATACTGCTTTCACTCACTAGTATTTTGGCATCGATGCATGTGATATTGCATCTAGCAAAACAACCTAGTAGTAGTAGTTTTGATATCGAAAAAGTCATGGCATATATAATGACAAGTGTTGCAATTGGGGTGTCAACATATGTTAGTAATACTGAAATTCGTATCTTATGTGGTCATTCCATGGATATGAAAAGGAGAAAATCAATACATACTTTATCACAGCAAATGAAAAGTCTTCGGAGAAAGAATAAATCACTGACAAACAATGTTGAAGATCTTGAGGTACATGTAACACAGTATGATGCAACAGTGATGAAACTACGTTCTATAATTGCTGCCGATGATGACATTGAACAAATTGTGAATCTAGTAAAAGACAATGAAGATATATTGCATCAAATTAGACAGTATATACAACAACAGATACTATATGACATTATAAAACAAAACATTACGTTTCCACCTGACAATTATCATGATGTTTTGGATTATTATAGTGCCAATGAACTCACAACTGTTTATCAAGCTATGATTACATCAAAGTATGGTGTATATCTTGATACACCAATATTTATACATGCTCTAGCATCGAATTCAACATATGGGGGAGTGCTGTGCACACTATCACGTATGCTTGGTGTTGTCTCTAGTGATGATGATGATCATGGCGAGGACTATGACGAAGGTGATGAAGATACTGCATTCCTTTTACCCAACGACGATGGGAGGCAGGTCGGATCAATTCATATTGCATATGCTAAACTCATTGGGTCGATGTATACTCCATTAAATCCAAGAAAGCAACGCCGAAGAAGAACCACTGTACGTCGTGAGAAAGATGAAGGTGATAACAATGATAGTGATTATGAATACGGATGTGGAACGCCACCATCACCACCCCCCAAAAATGTACAGGGGACAATGCAAGGACAACTGTCAAAAATTTGGGCCATTGCATTCCCATACTACCGTGAAAACTTCGAGGGGCGGGTCCTCTTTGGTATACTCTTTTTAGTACTACTGATCAATAGTGCCATATCTGTTTACTACAGTTATCTCTTCCGAGACTTCTTTACATACTTGTCAAAGAAGGACGTCACCATGTTCTACAAAACTTTTAATAAGTTTCTAGTAAGTTTGGTCCTATTATTACCAGCACAAATATCCTTTGGGTACATTCGAGTGAAACTTGAAATTGCTTGGCGTAAATGGCTGACCGAGAGAATACTTCAATTATACTTGTCCAACAAGGTATATTATGGATTAGAACGTAAGGCCAAGTCCGTCGCAGGATCTACGAGGGAATATAAGAATCGTCAATCAGAGATGGATAACCCTGACCAACGTATACAACAGGACATATCTAGCTTCACCAGCTACTGCATGTGGACATTTATAGTCATTATGAATACATCCATTGACCTTGTTAGCTTTTCAATCATCCTGTACCATATTTTACCTCAATTATTCATTGCAATTATCTTATTTGCGAGTATGGGTACACTAATTACGATATTGGTTGGTAAGGTATTGGTAAAATTGAACTACGAATCATTGCAACGGGAGGCTGATTTTCGTTTCATCCTTGTTAGGATAAGAGAAAATGCTGAATCAATTGCTTTTTATGGTGGTGAAGCATTAGAGGATAGACAGGCAAAGCAACGTCTAAACCGTGTCATTGAGAATAAGAATGCGTTGAAGTAAGTAATTTGGCATTCAGATGCATGTATTCTATAATGAAACCGAATGCAACTCATACTCTATCATGAACGTCTGTACATATTTATTCAGCATCGTCTCCAACCTAAAACTCACTGCATTCACAAAGACATATGACCATCTTACCACTCTACTGCCAATTTACATCCTGGCTAATCTATACTTCAAAGGAAGCATCGAATATGGTGTAATAGAACAAACAAGGAATGCATTCGGGCATATCCTGAATGACTTGAGTGTCGTCATGAACAACTTTGATTTATTTGCATCATTCATTGCCAGCATTGATCGTTTGTTCCTATTTATGAAAAGCATTCAAGAGCTCGACCCCAGCCGACCAAATGATGATGCATTGGTCATGAATCCAAGGGTAATTGATGCCCCTATTATTGACTCGACTGGTATTGTCTTGACTGAGAGCATAACTTTATCACCATCACGGCCAATACTTTTAATACGAAATCTTCAACTCAAAACGCCCAATGATAAACGAGTACTCATTCGTAATCTCAACCTGTCACTAACAACGGGTCAAAATCTCTTAATTTCGGGTGTCTCTGGGGCTGGTAAAAGCAGTCTGCTTCGTGCGATTGCAGGACTATGGAGAAATGGTGGTGGTAACATTACTCGTAGTAGTGATATATATTTCTTACCTCAGAGACCGTGAGTTGTGTGTGTGTGTGTGTGTATGTTCATGTGTGTATGGCTGTGCGTGATGACACGTTTAATTTTGTTGCTTAATTATGCTCATCCACACCGACGATATCTATTGTTCTTCCTTCCTAACTAGGTATTGTCCCAATGGTACTCTGCGTGATCAATTACTCTATCCCAGTACTTCCCATGACGATGAGAATATAACGTTTTCGGACGCAGGTTATTGGAGTGACGATGACTTACTCGATATTCTAATTGCTGTTGATCTTCCGAACTTGGCCAGCAGATCTGGAGACGGTGATCCCATTGCTGGTATCAATGCAACTCTTGATTGGAGTAACACTCTTTCGCTTGGCGAGCAGCAGCGACTGGCATTTGGTAGGGTGCTTATTAATCGCCCACGTCTTGTCATATTAGATGAGAGTACTTCCGCGCTTGATGTTGATGCTGAACAAAAGATGTATATATTACTGAAAGAACGATTAGTATCGCCAACTGGCATACCGGTCACTTATGTGAGTGTTGGCCATAGACCGTCCATCATAGCCTTCCACGATCTCAAGCTATTGCTACGTGATGGTACTGGTTTTGCCAGTTTTATCCCTCAGGGCGAAGGTCCGTTTGAGGAAGAATCTCTCCGTACATAGTTGAGTTTTGCCTATGGCAGGTACTTTGTCGATGTCATTCTCAGCAATAGCTTGATAATTCATATCGTTAAATGTTCATGTTCAATTTATCTTTGTCACGATTCTACTACATACCAAAATTCTACACTATTTTATCACCGCACCTCGGGTCTATCCATCCACCACGGCTGATGTCTCAGCCAATCCCATCTTTTATATCATAACGTACCCACTGCCACACCGGCTTCTATGTATAGTTTACATTATCTTTAAGAGCAATCCTTCGTAAACGCACAAACCATACCCGCTGGGCAATCATCATTGTCGCAGGGGTAAGCACAGAATGTAAAATCAAATAGTTGTCCGTTAATGCAACCGAATACATCTGTAGTACATTTTTCAACAAAGGCACAAAACTCCAAAGCTCCTACATTAGTTGTCGTTGTTGGTTGTGTAATAGGCTTGGATGTCATTAGTGGTGTTTGGGGTCGATTAACAACTGGTAGTACATCCGATTCGTCTTTATCCTCTTCTTGCTGTGTTGTCTTAATAATAATCCCTGCATTAATCAATTGACTAAATCCCTGCTTTATTGCTAGGCATTCAGTCTCACCCTTGTAATCATCCGATTTTATTACATCACTATTAGCTACATTCTCATCATCACCACCAACATTCGGTTCAGTAAAATTGTACCCCCCTCCAGGCGGTTTTAGATAGTCTATATAATAATTACCCTCGGTAATGTTGGTAAAGTAATACTGTCCCATGTCGTCGGTTTGATTTATGGCCACCCACATATCATCAATGCATTCACGTAAATTAACAAATTGGTTTGGCATTGGAGGTTCGGTGGTTTCCTTCATACCGTTCTGATCTTCATCAAGCCAAACAATCCCAGTCAATGTAAGTGTTGTTGGTGGGGTGATGGTGGGCACCTCTGAGATAATTACAGGTAGAGTAGTTGGGGATGGATTTGGAACTAGAGTAAATAATTCTTTTGTTGTTGGTACCTTGGTCGGAATGTTGATATTACTTGCTGTTGGAGCGCTTGATACCTCGGTAAGTATTGTTGTAAAATCAGCCGTGGATGTAAACGGAGTAGGAGGTGATGTCAATTCACCAATTTCAAGATATTCGATACTGGACAAATTTAAGAATGAATCCGGATATCCCTCTTGTAGTTGATTGACCAACTCGTCCGTATATTCAATATCGAACGGACGTCGTACAATGGTTCCTATTGAAATAGTCATATCCGATGTCCGATATGATGTTGATTGATCGTATACCATGATAAATCGAGACGACGAAGAGTCCTCCTGAGATCGACGTCGCGTGCGCATCCATCGTCGTTCCAAGGTAGTTATAGTCAAGGTAATACTAACATCAGATAAACTCCGTAACTCATCATTCACATCAAGTACCATCTCCATATGTTCTGGTGTATAGAAATAATTCAAATATTTGGTCAATTCCGCCTCGAGTACGTTAATATTGCCAGGATTGGATATTCCCGTAAATAGTAATCGATGTCCGGATGTATATTTTGGTGGAACGTACGTTGTTGTTTCTGGATTGAAAAATGTTAATGTTGGTGGTGTTGATGTGGTTGACGACGGGACTGTTGCTGTTGTTGTTGATTGGTACTGAGGCTCTAAGCAATTAACAAGATCATAATGATTACAAATACCAACATCCACATCATACAATGTATTCGATGGACAGTATATTACACTTCCACCTTTACCAAAGTAATCGCATGCAACATATCCCAAACACCCACGTGTAGCTACAGGGCCAGGTTGACCTAATGGACAGTAATATTCACCACTGTACGTAGGTGATGATGTTGGTAGGTTGACTGATATCAATTGTGTATTATCACCAGCAGCATTATTGAATGAACCATAACTGTTATCGGGATTCTTCTTCTTTTTCGTAATAATCAATGATACACTAACGGCGGTCGCAATTAGAATAATAATCAATGCAAGGATTAACCAAATCTTCATTTGCTTCTTATTCTTCTTTTTCTTCTTTCTACCTCCATTACCATTACTACCTGGCTCATTATTGTTGTTATTATATCCCCCCCGGCTAATACCCGAAGGAGAATGTGATCTACCTCTAGGAGTTTGTGACCTGCCTCTACTATGAGATGATGTATCACGTGTACTTTTGCTACTACCTCTGTCACGAGAGGACGATCTACTTTTGCCATCATAATAATTAGTAGAAGAGGTCGTGGTGGGTCTGTAATTTCGATTCCCGCCATCTCTCATCGTTGCAGGACGTTGTTGTAATTCATCATCCCATAATTCATCATTATTAATAGTATTGGTCTTATTGGGATTCAATTCCATATCAGTATCATCACTTTCATGAAACCCAACATGTGGTTTCCCCACCATTGGTCGGGCGAAATTGCTATTCGCGATTCCATTCGATCGCTTTTGATTCAGCTCTTTTCCAATCGACGCTTCATCCTCACTGCTATCACTATCGCTGTCACTGCTGTCACTGCTACTACTGCTGCTGCTGTCATTATCGCTCTCGCTGGCAATGGAATCCATTCTAATCGTGCGTCGTGCGTACGCCCCCCCCGGATGATGATGATGATGATACTGTCCAGATTCGACGCCCTCGATGAAACTAGGGTCGCTTATGGCACTAGCATCGTCCAATCGTCGGGCCATGGCCAATATCGAATCGACGTCGGATGCATCGTCAATAATTGTCGTTTCTTCGTCGATTTTAGAAGTATCAATGTCGTCGTCAGCATCGTCGTCATCGCCATCGATGTCATTCAGACTAGAGGCGGTCATCGGACGCGACAGCGGAGTACGCTTTGGAGGCGGTGGTGGACGATAGTTATTCATCGTCGTACTGCTTCGTGTAGATAGATGAAAATTATTCTTTTGGAGGTACTCCTAAAGCCGGGCAGCCTT
>Ga0247834_1007305_pt1 | contig 11844 bp, 7 predicted proteins | sample LaCruzMarch2015__8_FD_187118 | JGI IMG/M metagenome (GOLD analysis project Ga0247834, IMG submission 187118) | Freshwater microbial communities from meromictic Lake La Cruz, Castile-La Mancha, Spain - LaCruzMarch2015_12m | ecosystem: Environmental > Aquatic > Freshwater > Lake | place: Spain... | reverse complement strand
AAGTTTATTTTGTTAGTCCAAATTGGAACCCCATGATCGAAGAACAAGCCATTGCTCGTTGTCACCGTATTGGACAAAAAAAATCTGTATTTGTCTCGCATTTTGTAATGAATGATTTTGAAAATGATACTGTAAAAAGTTTAGATCATTACATTTTAGATACTCAAGAGAGAAAACGTGGATGCATCTTTGATACTTTTGGTTGAACATCATGGCTACTGCAAAAAAAGTATTGTGTCCCCTGCACTCGATGTCCTGTAGCCCTAGCTGTAGCCCTAGCCTGTAGTTGTTCGCCTGTATGCGTACGTCGAACGTGTCTCGAAATCTACGGTAGAAGGATGGGGCTATTTATATGGTCCAAGAAATGAGTGACAAAACGGTATATCGGTGTGTTTTTTTTTGAGATAATGGGGGGATTATTTACGACGTTTTTTATTTTACGACGTTTTTTATTTACGATTTTTTCTCCATATAAAAACCTTTTCCAGAAAATTGAAATGATTTTTCAAGACAAAGTTGATAGCATATTAACAATTTAGAACCTAAACCGTAAAATGTCTTCACTAATTCTTAACTCCGAACCTTCCGTAAATGTTAGATGTGAATGCTCTCTATGTACAGGTGAAGGCAGACCAGGTTCAGCTTTGCCAAAAGAGCGTGCTTCTGAAGCAAAACCAGATGAGTATGTTGTAATGTGGCAAGAAGGAACTTTTTGTACCATCACTTCTTGCAAAGCATATGCAATGAAAATGCAAGCGAACGAGGATTACATTACCATATGGCAAAACTGGTTAAAGAGCCAAATGGACGCGAATGTTCCTATCGAAAATATTATAAGACATTCATTTTCTCCGAATAAAAACATTCCTACCGTTCAATGGTTACAAAACGTCGATAACTTTAATCTTATTCGAGAGTTTATGTTTCTTGATGAAAAGTACATTGAATCTCCTGGATTTCTTGAGTACCTTCTTCCAGAAGGTGCTTATGTGGGAATTATTAAGCAAAATGATAAATGTGCCACAGAAAAAGCAATTATGAAGTATATCTATGGTCTTTATCACTGTGTAACCATTGATACATCAATTGATGTAGAAAACTTTCCATATCAACAAGAGGTACAATTACTCGAAGATTATTACAATTTGGATTATGATAACGCATTAGATTTACAGTTACACATTCCTTACAATTATGATATCGGAAAATACTATAAAGAACAAATACAAAGAGTAAAAGAACTTAAGTCTGATGGCACTTACAAACCTCAACCTATCATTCGACAACCCCTTATTACTCTTAAAATGGTTTAATCCACAGAAAAAAACAAATATAATATATTTTCATATCTAGTATCCATATCTAGTATCCATATCTAGTATCCATATCTTTTGTAAAATTCTTAAATAAAAACACAAAAATCGGTGACAATTGTTACTGATTTTTTTTCTCTTTTGCTTACAGTAGACCCCTAACCCTTACAAATTGCAATGGTATAATTTCAATATTTTCTCTCTTTAAAGAAAGTTAAACACTCGATTTATACTTTATATTTATGCTTCGCGAGAGAAAAAGTAAGAATATCTTGTTTAAAGGTCCGTTGCCCCCCGAAGGGGAGATGTCGGGATTATGCGTACGGTCGAACGGGGGGGTACAAGAAATGAGTAATATTACGGTATACGGCTGACACTTCATAAACATAAACGTAAGGAGATTTTTCCCTACAGGACAATTTTGGAAACGTCTCCAGAAAATTGAAATCCTTTTTTGAATTTTATATAAGGTAAACATTTAAGAAATAATAAATTAAACCGCGATTAAAATGAAAGTAACCTTTGAAGTATTTGGTATCAACATGAATGAGGAAGAATGGAGAGAGAGATTGAGTGAGATCTTGAAAACGGAGGTAAAAATATTGAAATTGGTCAATGATAAAAAAGGGATGAAAGTGAAGATCGATGAGAAAACGGATATGTTTGTAGAATTATTAAAAGAAGTGGAAGAAGAGAAGAAAATCGAAAAAGTTGAAGAAAAAAAAGTAGAAAAAGTAGAAAAAGTAGAAAAAGTAAAAAAAGAAAAAAAAGAAAAAAAAGAAAAAAAAGAAAAAAAAGTAGAAAAAGTAGAAAAAGTAGAAAAAGTAGAAGAAAAAAAAGTAGAAAAAGTTGAAGTAGAAGTAGAAGTAGAAGTAGAAGAAAAACTAGAAGAAAAAGTAGAAGAAAAACTAGAAGAAAAAGTTGAAGTAGAAGAAAAACCAGAAGAAAAACCAGAAGTAGAAAAAAAGGTTAAAAAAGTAAAAAAAAATATTGAATTAACGGAAGCCGAATTAGAAGCCAAAAAGCAAGCCAAGGAAGCAGAATTAGAAGCCAAGAAACAAGAAAAGAAAGCAGCCAAAGAAGCAGAATTAGAAGCCAAGAAACAAGAAAAGAAAGCAGCCAAAGAAGCAGAATTAGAAGCCAAGAAACAAGAAAAGAAAGCAGCCAAAGAAGCAGAATTAGAAGCCAAGAAACAAGAAAAGAAAGCAGCCAAAGAAGCAGAATTGGAAGCCAAGAAACAAGAAAAGAAAGCAGCGAAAGATGCTGAAAAGAAAGCCAAAAAAGAAGAAAATAAAGCAGCCAAAGATGCTGAAAAGAAAGCGGAAATAAAAACAACCCCGGTTTTAGAAACAAAGGAAGAAGATATTATTAATGAAGAACAAGAGGAAGAGGAAGAGGAAGATGAATGTACCAAGTTCACCTATGAAGGTACAGAATATATCAAGTCAATTAAAACAAACGTAATCTACAATATGGAAGAAGAAGAAATAGGTAAATATAATGAAACTACAAAAAAAATAGAATTTTATGAAGAAGAATTCAAAGAAGAAGAATATGAAAAATAAATCAAAATAATAAAAAATACATTTTAGTTTTTACATATATATTATATCATTTAAATAAACACTACAAAGTACGGGAGTACAGGGTAATCTTTTTTTTTGTAAAGGCATTTCATTCCTTATTTTATCTCCAAAGATCAAAATTTTAATATATATTAGTTTCTTTTTTGGTAATTCGAGAGAAAAAAGTATTCATAAATCGTTTTATGTGTTAATTATTTGTTAAAGGATACAACCGTCAAAAAAATATTGAAATTATGCCGTTGTGTTTGTAAGGTTTAGGGGTCTGCGGTAAGCAAAGAAAATTGAAATACTTTTTTATTTTTTATCCAAAGATAAAATTATAAAACAATTATTAAAACGAAAATCAATTAAAATGGACAATATGAGTTTATATATTCCACGTGTGTTTGCGAATATTATGGATAAGGATATTCGTGAAGTATTTGAGAGAAATTATATAGGTAAGATTCATCATATAGATTTTGTGGATAAAATGGGGAAAGATCACAAGGTTTATCATTCTGCGTATGTGCATTTTGAATATTGGTATGATACCATTCGTGCACGTAATATTCAGCATAAGTTAAATCAAGGTGAACCACTTTTATTAAAAGTGGCGCAAAATCCTGTAGGCGTGTCCCTGAAAGATACCATGGAAAAAGAACTTGTAGCAGTGTCCCTGAAAGATACTATGTCTGACACGTCAATCAATTTTGATGATTTATGCACGGATTTCTCTTTTGATGAATTATGCGTTGATTTCTCTCGAGAAGAGATAAATCAAATTGAAATTAATATTTTTAAAGAATTCGAATTATATATACCAGCACAATAATTGTTTTACATAAAAAATAAATATAATTACCATTCTATCATTCAATATCATAAATTAATCTAGTACTTATAAAAATATATATATTTAACCTTTGTAATTTTTAATTCGAGAGAAAAAAAGGATTACTCCTTTTTTTATTGCTTGGGACTACCAAAATTAATTTATTCATTCACCCTTCCATCATTCAAACAATCAACTTATACTTCAGTATTTCGCGTAGCGAGAGAATAAAGTAGGATATCGTGTTCCAAGGGCTATGCCCTGCGAACGGACGAACGGGACAACCCATACAGAAATGAGTGACAAAACTATATATCGCTATTGTTATTTACTATATTTCTCTCCATAAATATATTTCAAAATATTACTTTATTATATTCTATTATTATAATATGATATTAATCAAAAAAGATTATGAACATTATGTTAATATTGACACCGAAGTTAATTTAAGTAATCATGTTATTCATTATAATATACATATCGTTTATTTTATCAATTGTTTATGTAATATCAATTATTTGGATTGGTTAGTTAATCAAATCAATTTAGTTCGATATATGAATGCGAATATACATATTATTTCAGTTATTCCATCATCCAAAGAAAATGAATTTAGGCAAAAAGTATTACAATTATTTCCAAATGTTATCATTGAATGTTATTATGAAAATGAATTCGAGTATCGAGGAATTCTAAAAGTATGGCAATTAGGACAGACCTTTTATAAAACCAACGACATTATTTTATATTTTCATTCCAAAGGCATGACCCATGCCAAATCATATGAACACAATAAAAACGATAATTATAATATTATTTTAAACGATATTCATAAAATTAAAGAAATATTCACCGTTTTTCCAAAAATAGACAAAATTGGGTTTTTTTCTGGAGGTTGTGGTTGGATATGGTATAATTTTTGGTATGTTCGTGGTTCATATATTCATTCGGTTGAAAAACCACTTAAAACATCTAGACGACATTATTATGAAGATTGGTTAGGTAGAAAAGTATCTATTGCAGATATATTTTGTGATCATGAACGATGTACAAACACTTATTATGAAAATACTTTACATAATTGTTATTCGTTTTTTACTGATAAAATTACAATTGCTAATATCGGAAGCTATTATGATCCCAATACCAATCAATTATATAATTATCCAAATACATCTTCAGGTGTTACCTATCAAGTACCTGTACCTGCACTTGCACCTGCACCTACTCCTCTACATGCACTTACACTTACTCCTCTACATGCACTTACACTTACTCCTCTACATGCACCTCGGAGACGATTTCGCAGGTATCTTCCACTCAATCGGCGACGTTACCGTTTTTTTAAACGGTTCAAACAATAGACTTATACTTCAGTATTTCGCTTCGCGAGAGAATAAAGTTAGGTATCTTGTTCCAAGGGCGATGCCCGGGGGGGCTCTGGGTGAACCGTGCGAACGGACCACGGACGAAAGGGACCCCGCACAAAGAAATGAGTGACAAAACCATATATCGCTCCACAAACAAAGACGACCATGCATGCATGCAGTCAAACAATAGATTTATACTTCAGTATTTCGCTTCGCGAGAGAATAAAGTACGTAATCTTGTTCCAAGGGCTCTGGTCTAAAAGACCACAGACAAAAGGGACCAAGCACTTTTCATAAATACACGATATTATTTAAATTATTCTTTATTATTTTTTTCGGTTTACTTATCGACATTCTTAATCCTATTTCTCTCTTCAACAATTCATTATCATGTATTATTTTTTCATTGATCGTTTTCATCCCGCTTTTTAACTTTTTTACAATTTCCTTCCTTTTCTTTGAACAAAACATACATAAACAACCGTTATCTATATAATGATCCCATTCTATATTATTATTGTAATACTTGTTCTCGATACATACATTCAAATAAAAATCATATTCTTTCTTTGTGTAACACGTTATTTCTTTTTTTTCTGTTTTGTGTTCCCAACTCTTTAAATAATTCTCTCTTTCTTCTTTACTATAATAATATTTCAAACAATTACTTTCCTTTATTTTCAAGTAATGGCGATAAGGAATTCGGTATTCTTTCTTGAACCTTTCGTATAATTCTCCGATTGATTTATTTTTCGTTTCGTGGTCTTTTACTGTTACTATATTACTTTTAAAGATTTTTGTTAGGATTACATTCCATTCATCGATATCATTCATACGTAGTTTTATGTATTTCGTTCCCTTATTTTCTATCAACAAATATTTATTTTCTACGTCGAAATGATCTGGACATTCGATATTATATCTTTCAAAAAAGTAATCATCTTTTGAAATGTGTTCAAATACTTTATTGAACCGGTCTATTATTTTTTCCATTCGGTATTTATTCAAGTTTAACTCTGTGTTATTAAAGTGCAGCGATGACAGTTTCTCGAAGTATTCCGAAATCTTTCTCTCGATTGGGTTTCGAAAAATATCCATTACAAAAACATTCTTTCCTAATTCTTCATTGTAGTTTATGATATCCGACATCGTTATATCTTCCATATCTGTTTTTATTAGCACTCCGATCATGATTTCGTCGTGGATATGAATGATGTTGTAATTCTCCGACAAGTTCAATCGTAATGAGCTTACTAATGATGTTGAACCTACTTTTGGCGGACTATAAACAAAGATGATGTTTTTTTTATCTCTTTTAAAGAGCCTTTTGTTTATATTCTTTATCTTCTCCAACCTTACTACATTCATCACTTTTTTATCTCCTGTTGTTATGACCTCGACTGGGATTACCTCGCCCGTAGTTATGACCTTTACAGTATCACTCGGGATTACCTCGCTGACTACCTCGCCTCGGATTACCTCGCTGACTACCTCGACTGGGATTACCTCTAATACCTCGCATGGGATTACCTCGCTGACTACCTCGCCTGGGATTACCTCTAATACCTCGCATGGGATTACCTCGCTGACTACCTCGCCTGGGTTGACATCGCCCGTCGTTATGACCTTTACAATATCACTCGTGACATCCTCGACCTCGCCTTTTTCTTCCTTTATCAATTCCATTTTATATTTATTAAATTACCTTTATTTAATAAACATCTAAAATTTACGAAACCTATCATTCTTACTTTACATTTCTGATAATTCCTTTAAACCTTCATTCATAAACCATTTCATCGATGCCGACTCCGTTAGTACATTATTCGCCCAAATTCCGTATTGACCCTTTTCATCTTCATTTTCCAGTACCAAATGGTAGTATTCGAATTCTGAACCATCCTTGATTTCTACAAAATCTTTTGATACCGTTGCCAGCAATAAATATTTATCATCGATCTTATAGGTTCCTCCATGAAACCACTTTTCATTCTCTTCCTTGTATATTCTCAAATCATCCACTAATATTGAGTGACCACCTGTCATGATTAATGGCTCCTCAAAGTTCACATTTTCATAGATGTGCATGTTTAGCAGTTTATTCGCGTTGTTGTTCTTTCCAAAACCTTTTCCTATCTTCGTTATTTCTTTGTATCCGTGCAAATACGTTTTCACCAAATCACCTTTCTTTAAATCCTCGATCCTTACGTATCCTTTTTCGGTTAAGATGTTGGTTCCCTTGTTAAAACAACTCGGACCTGCGTTGTAGGTGAAGGTTGATCCTGATGGAAATTGGGATTTTAATGATGCAGATGCTGTACTTAAATTCGCTTCATTTGCCGTGTTGTAATACGTTACTGACATCGCGGGATCGTTATTAAATGTACTCGTTCCTATGGTTGTTAAATTCTTTTGGTTGTCGAATGTAAAGCTTGTTAAAGTTGAGCAATCTCGAAAAAGATTATTTCCTAGAGTAGTTACCAACGAAGGGATCGTAACCGATGTTAAACCTGTGCAAGTAGAAAAACAACTATCTCCTAAACTGATTACTGACGAAGGGATCGTAAGTGTTTTTAAACTTGTGCAACTATAAAAACAAGCTACTGGTAAACTGGTTACTTTTGAAGTGGATTCAAAAGTTACCGATACTAAACCTGTACAAGTTTCAAAACAATTATCTCCTAAACTGTTTACCGAAGAAGGAATCGTGAACGATGATAAACCTCTGCAATTAGTAAAACAAGCAAATCCTATACTGGTTACTTTTGAACTAGATTCAAAAGTTACTGAAGATAATCCTATGCAACTAACAAAACAAAACATTCCTAAAGTTGTTACCGACGAAGGAATTGTAATTGATGTTAAACTTGTACAAGATCGAAAACAATCATTTCCTAAACTGGTTACCTTTGAAGTGGGATTCAAATGTTACGCTTGTTAAATTTGAACAATTTTGAAAACAAAAATTTCCTATACTTGTTACGATTGTTCCCACTTGAACACCTGTTAAAGTGCTTGCACTTGTATAGGACGATGATGTTAGTGTTGTATTACTTGAACTACTTGTACTTCCACCCTGGTAAGTAAAAACAGTATTTAACATTTATAATAAATATCGTGATTTTTATTATTTACAAAATTATAATTTCGAATACAAACACACACATTACGAATTTTATTCAATTAACGCACTTATAAATTGAATAAAAAATTTTTATTATAAACTTTTAACCTTTTACTTTTATTACAAATTTATAAACTATTATTCTATATTTCCCATAAATATTCATTTATAAACCATTCTTCTGATGCCGTCTCCGTTAGTACATCATTCGCCCAAATTCCGTATTGACCCTTTTCATCTTCGTTTTCTAGTACCAAATGGTAGTATTGGAATTCTAATCCATCTTTGATTTCCTTGAAATCCTTTGATACCGTTGCTAGTAATAAATATTTATCATCGATCTTAGAAATACCACCAAACAATTTCTCGTTCTCTTGCTTTAAAAGACCTAAATCATCTACTAATATTGAGTGACCACCAGAAATTATTAATGGTTCCCCAAAGTTGACATTTTCATAGATATGCATGTTTAGCAGTTTATTTTCGTTGTTGTTCTTTCCAAAACCGTATCCGATTTTCGTTATTTTTTTATATCCGTGTAAATACGTTTCTACTAAATCACCTTTCTTTAAATCTTCAATCCTTACGTATCCTTGGTCTGTTAGGATCTTGGTTCCCTTGTTAAAACAACTTGGACCCGAATTATATATGTAGCCAGGACTACCATAGGAAGAACTTGCTAATTGAGATTGGATAGATTGTGAAGCAGGAGTTAAATTCAAAACACTTGCTGTGCTGTAATAAGTTACCAATGAAATTGGATCCCATTTATTATTAAAAACATCATAAAATACATTAATTCCTGCAGAAAGGAGACTATTTTGGTTATCAAAGGTAACATTTGTCAAACTTGTACAAGATGAAAAAGCATAACTTCCTAAAGTTGTTACCAACGAAGGGATCGAGATCGATACAAAACTTGAACAATTATCAAAAGAAGAATTTCCTAAACTTGTTACCAATGGAGGGATCGTGATTGTTAGTAAACTTGTACAATTTTGAAAAGCATAGGAACCTATACTTTGGACCAGACTTTCTGAACCAAATGTGATTGAATATAATTCTACACAATTCGAAAAAGCATTAAAACCGATATTTTGAACCGAATTAGGAATAGCAATAGATAATAAACTTGAACAATTTTGAAAACAATCCGTTGGTATATTTTCGACCGATGAAGTTAACTGAAAATCAAATGAAGATAAATTTGTACAACCAGAAAAAATACCCTCACCTAAAGTTCTTACCGATGAAGGAACCGAGAATGATCTGAAACCTTCACAATCTGCAAAACTATACCTTCCTAAACTTTGAACATTTTGAGGAATGTTTATTGAAGTTGAAGATAAAAGTATGCAACCTTGAAAAGCATATGCACCTATACTTGTCATCGTGTTAGGAAGTTCGACTTGATCTAACGCTATGCAATCTTGAAAACATCCATCTGGTAATGTTAGTATCAATGAAGGAATAATTGCGGATTGTAAACTTATGCAACCTTTAAAAAGATTTGTACCTAATGTTGTTACCGTCTGTGGTATGATCTGTTCTTGTAAATTTATGCAATCTTTAAAAACAGATGAACCTAAACTTTCTACCGACTGAGGGATAGTTAACTGATTAAAACTTATGCAACCTAATAAAAAATTATCTGGGATACTTGTTATCGTAGATCCTGATTCAAATATAATTTCTTTTAAATTTACACAATACTCAAAACAATTTGGTCCTAAACTTTTTACCGATGAAGGAATTATGACTATTTCAATAGAGTTAACTCCTGAAAAAGCCCCCTCAGCAATAGTTGTTACAGTATCAGGAATAATAAATGGTTCTACCACACGGTTAAAACTTGCAAAGACATTATTTACTAGTCTTAACTTATCAGAAATAATATTTGGTTCTACACTGTTGTAACTTGCAAAGACATTATTTACTAAGTTTGTTGTAGGTGCAGAAACAGTAATGGAAGTTAAACTTGTACAATCCTTAAAACAATATGCCCCTAAAGTTGTTGTTGAAGGAGAAACAGCGATTGTTGATAAAGCTTCACAATTTTGAAAACAGTTATCTGGTAAATTTGTTATCAACTGAGGGATATCAATGATTGTTAAACCTGTACAATTTTCAAAACATCCCTCTCCTAAAGTTTCTAGTGACGAAGGAAGACTGATTGTTTCTAAATTTGTACAATTTGATAAACAACCATTACCTAAACTTGTTACCGACAAGGGAATAGTAATTGTTGATAAAGCTTCACAATTTTGAAAACAGTTATCTTGTAAATTTGTTATCAACGGAGGGATATCAATGATTGTTAAACCTGTACAATTTTCAAAACATCCCTCTCCTAAAGTTTCTAGTGACGAAGGAAGACTGATTGTTTCTAAATTTGTACAACCAGTAAAACAATCATCTCCCAAACTTGTCATCGTATCAGGAAGAATGATTTCTGTTAAATTTATGCAATCTGAAAAAGTATTCGCTTCTAAAGTTGTGATTGACGAAGGGATTTCAATTGATCTTAAACCTGTACAACCTTCAAGACATTTCGTTCCTAAACTTGTTACCGTCGAAGGAATATTTAGTAACTCTAAACTTATACAATTTTTAAAACAACCATCTCCTATAGTTGTTACTGATGGAGGAATTACGAATGTTTTTAAAGCAGTACACAAAGCAAAACAACCGACACCTATAGTTGTTATCTGACATCCGTCATCAAAAGTTACGGTTGTTAAACGTGTGTTTTCAGTAAAACAAAAATTTCCCATAGTTTTTAATGTTGAAGGGATATCAATTGTTTGTAAATTTGTGCAACCTGAAAAGCTATTATTTCCTAAACTGATTACTGTTTCAGCAAGTATGAATGAAGATAAACCTGTGCAACCTTGAAAACAGTTATCTGGAATACTTGTTATTGATGAAGGAATGGTACTTGTTTCTAAACCTGTGCAACCTGAAAAACAACCTATACCTAAATTGGTTACAGTGTCAGGAATTATCAGTGAAGTAAAACCTCTACAACCAGAAAAACAGTTATCTGGTAAAATTATTATCGACGAAGGAATAACAATTGTTTGTAAACCTGAACAACCTGAAAAACAACCTATACCTAAATTGGTTATTGTCTCAGGAATTGTGAATGATGTAAAACCTCTGCATCCTTCAAAACAAGATGATGGGAGTGTTGTTATCAACGAAGGAATAACAATTGTTTCTAAACCTGTGCAACCTGAAAAACAACCTATACCTAAATTTTTGACTGTCTCAGGAATTGTGAATGATGTAAAACCTGTACAACTTTGAAAACAGTTATCTGGTAAAATTATTATCGACGAAGAAATATCAATTGTTTCTAAACCTGTGCAACCTGAAAAACAACCTTTACCTAAATTGGTTATTGTCTCAGGAATTGTGAATGATGTAAAACCTGTACAACTTTGAAAACAGTTATCTGGTAAAATTATTATCGACGAAGAAATATTAATTGTTTCTAAACCTGTGCAACCTGAAAAACAACCTATACCTAAATTGGTTATTGTCTCAGGAATTGTGAATGATGTAAAACCTCTGCATCCTTCAAAACAAGATGATGGGAGTGTTGTTATCAACGAAGGAATAACAATTGTTT
>Ga0247834_1007301_pt1 | contig 11848 bp, 14 predicted proteins | sample LaCruzMarch2015__8_FD_187118 | JGI IMG/M metagenome (GOLD analysis project Ga0247834, IMG submission 187118) | Freshwater microbial communities from meromictic Lake La Cruz, Castile-La Mancha, Spain - LaCruzMarch2015_12m | ecosystem: Environmental > Aquatic > Freshwater > Lake | place: Spain... | reverse complement strand
GCCGCGCGCGCCGCCCGCACCAGCAACGCCGTGACATAGGTCTTCCCGCAATCCGTATCCGTTCCGGTGACGAAGTAATTCATCTCTCAACCCCCACGCTAGGAACGGGTGGCCCGCCCGTCCGCTGCATTCCTCCCACCCCACCATGCAACTGATGCCCCGCCGCACTCAACACATACAAAGCCGCCGTCTCGCTGCGCAGCACGTGCTTACCGAGATCAATCGGCACAAAACCGCAGGCCTCGGCCGCCCGCCTCTCTGCTTCCGTCCAATCCCCTTCCGGTCCGATGGCAAAGGTCACCGCATCCGCTTCACCCGCCAAAAAATCCCCCAGCCCCACGCCCCCGACCTGCACCGCCGGAATCCCCTTCAGTCCCGCCGGCGCCGCGCGGAACGCCTCGTCAGCCCCGCTTACCGCCAAAATCTCCGGCAGCACGAGGTGGCCGCACTGCTTGGCCGCCTCGACCGTGCCCTGCCGCCATTTGTCCCGGCGCTTGATCGCATCGGCCCCGGCGATCTTGACCACACTCCGCTCCGCCGCCACCGGACGAATCGAAGCCGCCCCCAATTCCGTCGCTTTCTGCACCAGCCAATCGAACCGCTCGTTTCGGATCAGGGCCACGATCAGATGGATTTCCGGACGTGGCCGTACCTCGCGCCATTCGCGCAGCCGGCGGAAGGCGACCCGTTTTTTGGCCACCTCGGTCAATTCCACCCCGGCCGCGCGGCCCGTGCCGTCGAAAACCACCGCGGCATCGCCGCTCGCCATGCGCAACACCTGCGAAGCATGACGCGCCTCGGCTTCGGGCAAATACGCCGAGTCCCAATCCACAGCCGGGAGAAAAAAACGTGCCATGACTGCTACCCCACCGCCTTGAACCGCCGCAGTGTCTCGTCCCTCTCCGTGCCGTGATCCACCATCGGCAAGGGATAGCCCGCCGCAATCGGTTTTCCGTCCACAGGGGCCTCGAGGAACTTCACCGCGGCTACGCCGGACAATTCCGGCACCCACCGCTGGATATATCTTCCCTCCGGGTCGAAGCGTTTGGTCTGGCTCCACGGATTCTGGATGCGGAAATAAGGTGCCGCATCAGCCCCCGTCCCCGCGCTCCATTGCCACCCGCCATTGTTGCTCGCGATCTCGCCATCGATCAGCGTCTGCATGAAATAGCGCTCACCCAATCGCCAATCCAAATGCAGGTCCTTGGTCAGAAACATCGCCGTGATCATCCGCGCGCGGTTGTGCATGTAGCCCGTGGCGTTCAATTGCCGCATGGCCGCATCGACCATCGGAAAACCCGTCTGCCCCTCGCACCAGGCCCGGTATTTCTTCTCGTCCTGGTCCCATTCCATCCCCCGGTATTTCGCGTTGAACTCGTGCTCCAGCACCTCCGGATAATGCCACAGGATCTGGAAATAAAATTCCCGCCAAATCAGCTCGCTGATGAATTTCCACACATTGTTGCGTCCGTCCGCATCGGCACCCTCCGCCTCCGCCCTGGCCTTATGGTAGACCTCGCGAATCGAGAGCAATCCATACCGCAAATCCTGCGACAAGCGCGACGTCCCATCCTCCCCCATCAAATCGCGCGTCGCGCCATAGTCGAACACCGGGCCCTGCAAAAATTTCTTCAACCGCTCGCGCGCCGCTTTCTCGCCCGGCTCCAGACCGCCAGAAAATTCCGCCAACCCCCAATGTGCCGGCGTCGGCAGATCCCCGCTCGTCACTCCCTCAGGCGTGCGCAACTTTTTCAGCGCCGGCCCCGCGGACGGCTTGTCCAGTTTCGCCCAGGCCCGCGAATACGGCGTGAAGACCCGGAAATTGCCACCCGCGCCCGTCTTCACCTCATCCCGCTCGTGCATCGCCGCATCTTGAAAAGTTCGCAATTCCCGCCCGTCCTCCGCCAGCATCTTCGCCACCCGCATTTCCACCCCGCGCCCGAACACATCCGGATCCCGGTTGCTGAAGACCGCCTCCGCCTTGGTCTCCCGCGCCAATTTGACCAACGCCGCCTCCGCGTCCCCTTCGCGCACGATGAGCCGGCTCCCGATGGCCCGCAAATTCCCGTCCAACGACGCCAACGACCCGCACAAAAAGGTCTGCCGCGCTGTCCCCGTCCAGCGGTGTTCCTTCTTCCAGTTGCTCACCACATAAACCGGTACCACCTCCTCCGCCTCCCGCGCCGCCGCCGCCAACGCCGTATTGTCCGTGATCCGAAAATCCCGCCGGAACCAATGGATGGCCGTTTTCATTGAATCGATCATGCCCTCCCGCGCGTCCCCTATCCAGCAATCCTCGGGCAAATCCGCCCCACCGGCCTCCGCTTGACATGAAGCTGCATAGTGGCATTTTACCATCATGGTAAAAACACAGGTCCAGTTTCCTGACAACCTCTACGACGAGGCAAAGCGCATCGCCGCCGAAAACGAAATGAGCTTCGCCGAGGTGGTGCGACGCGGGCTTGAAACCATGGTCCGCGACTACCCCGCCGGCCGGGCAGCCGCCCAGCGCTGGGAACTGCCTGCGGCTCGCCGCATGGGAGCACCGCTTATCCCCGAGGAGGAGTGGGACCTCGCCTCCCGCAACGAAGCATGACCAGTTTCGACACCAATATCGTCGTTCACTCGGCGAACGAAGACTCCCCGCACCACGCTGCGGCGCGAGAATTCCTCGAAGAGGCCGGTTCTCGTCGAGACATCGCCATCGCCGAACTCATGCTGGTCGAAGTCTTCTTGAAACTCTGCAACGCGACGATCTTCCGCCATCCAATGTCACCTGCAGAGGCGGGCCGCTACTGCCAAACTCTCCGCAACAACCGCAACTGGCGTCTGGTGGAGTCAGCTCCGGTCATGGACGAAGTGTGGGCTTGGACGCAGCGCACCAATTTTGCCTTCCGCCGCATGATCGACGTCCGTCTGGCCCTCACCCTGCGTCATGCAGGAGTGGATGAATTCGCCACCGGCAATCCGAAAGATTTCCAAGGACTCGGTTTCGGCAAGATCTGGAACCCTCTGGACACCGAACACTGAAAACTCTCGCGGTTATCCGCGCGCCCCCCGACAATCCCGACCGTTGAGCCCGCCCGATACGCTTCTCATCATTGCCGGCAACGGACGCTATCCGTTCCAACTCGCCGCTGCGGCCCGCCGGGCCGGGGTCAAGCGCCTCTGCGCCGCAGCCTTCGAGGGCGAGACGGACCCCTCCCTCTCCGCCGAAGTCGATGACCTTCGCTGGCTCCGCGTGGGTCAACTCGGCAAGCTCATCGCTTACGCCAAAGAATCCAGCGCCCGCCATGCCATGATGGCCGGGCAAATCGCCCCGAAAAATCTTTTCGACCTTCGCCCCGACTTCGCCGCCCTCCTCCTTCTGGCTAAACTCAAGGAGCGCAACGCCGAAACGCTCTTCGGCGCGGTGGGCGACGCGCTGGCCAAAAACGGCATCGAACTACTCCCCGCCACCACCTTCCTCGAAGAATTCCTCGCCCCCGAAGGCCACTTTGCCGGACCCAAGCCGCGCCGCCGCACGCAGGAAGACATCGCCTTCGGCCTGCGCATCGCCAAAGAAGTCAGCCGGCTCGACATCGGACAAACCGTTGTCGTCCGCAATGGCACCGTCCTCGCCGTCGAGGGATTCGAGGGGACCAACGACGCAATCAAACGCGGCGCGCTGCTCGGCCGCGGACAAGCCGTCGCGGTCAAGGTTTCCAAACCCGACCAGGACTTCCGCTTCGACGTGCCGGTTATCGGACCCCTCACCCTCGAAGCCGGGGCCGCCGCCGGACTCTCCGCGCTCGCGGTGGAAGCCGGACGCACCTTGCTGGTCGAACCCGCGCGCCTCCGCACCTTGGCTGAGACCCACAAAATTTCCATTCTCGGAGTGAAACCATGAGCACCAAACTTCGCGCCGGTGTGGTCGGTGTCGGCAGCATGGGCTGGAACCACGCCCGTATCTACGGCGAACTCGACAATGCCGAACTCACCGCGATCTACGATCCCAACCCCGCCGCCGCCGAGAAAGCGGTGCGCAAATTCGGCGGCACCGTCGCCACTTCGCTCGACGATCTTATCACGCGCTGCGAAGCCGTATCCGTGGCCGCCCCGACCGCCCTGCACCACGAGATCGTGATGAAACTGCTCGCCGCCGACCGCCACGTGCTGGTCGAAAAACCCATCGCCGAAACCCCCGGACAAGCGGCCGAAATGGCCGACCTCGCCCGCGAACGCGGCCTCGTGCTCCAAGTCGGCCACATCGAACGCTTCAATCCCGCCCTCGACGCCCTCGAGCAACGCCTCAACCGCCCGCGCTTCCTCGAGGTCACCCGCCTCTCACCCTACCCCGGGCGCAGTCTCGACATCGGTGTTGTCCTCGACGTCATGATCCATGACCTCGACATCATTCTGCACTTGGTCAAGTCCCCCGTGACCAGCGTCGATGCGGTCGGGGTGGCCGTCCTGAGCAAAGGCGAGGATATCGCCAGCGTACGCCTGCATTTTGCCAACGGCTGCGTGGCCAATGTCACGGCCAGCCGGATCAGCATGAAAAAAATGCGCGAGATCCGCCTTTTCCAGGAAGACGCCTACCTTTCCCTCAACTACCAGAAGCAGAGCGCGAAAATGTTCCGCCTCAAGGACGGCAAGATCGTGCGCGAGCGCGTCACGATCGACAAAGGCGAACCGCTCCAGCGCGAACTACACCATTTCATCGACTGCGCCCGCGCCGGCGCCCAACCCAAGGTCGGCGGTGACGAAGCCGCCGCCGCCCTCGAGTTAGCCGTGCGCATCACACGCCAGATCGCCGAGCGCGCCCCGCAGCGCGCCTGATCCCATGCGCCTCTTTGTCGTAGCCGGCGAAACCAGCGGCGACACCCACGCCGCCGCCCTGCTTCCCGACCTCCGCACCCTCCGGCCCGACCTTCGCATCACCGGCCTCGGTGGTCCCAAGCTCCATGCCCTTTGCCCTGAGGTCGAAGACTGGACCCACGAAGCCGCCGTGGTCGGCCTCTGGGATGTCCTTCGGCGCTACGGCTGGTTCCGCCGAAAATTCCACCAAGCCCTCGAGCGCATCGACCGGGAAAAGCCCGACGCCGTCCTCTTCGTCGATTACCCCGGCTTCAACCTTCGCCTGGCCAAAGCCCTCCAGCCGCACCGCCCCCAGCTCAAGCTGCTCTACTACATCAGCCCCCAAGTCTGGGCTTGGAATCGCGCCCGCCTCCCCCGCATGGCCCGCTGGCTCGACCGCATGTTCTGCATCTTCCCGTTCGAAAAAGAACTCTACGAAAAATCCGGACTGCACACCGATTTCGTCGGACACCCCATGGCGGCAAAGCTGGCAATTCTCGGCGACGAAGCGCGCAACCCCGACCTCTTCGCCCTCCTCCCCGGCAGCCGCGACCGCGAAGTGCGCAAAATATTTCCCGCCCTCCTCGCCGCCGCCAAGATCATCCTCGCCCACCGCCCGCAAACCGTCTTCGCCAGCGCCGCCTCCTCGGAAAAGCTCCAGCACCTCATGCGCGAACTCGCGGCGAAGTCCGGCGTCGGCTGCGACGTCGGACTGCGCAACGCGCGCCACCTCATGCAAACCGCCGCCGCCGGCCTCGTCGCCTCCGGCACCGCCACCTTGGAAGCGGCCCTCTGCGGCCTCCCCTATGCCTTGGTCTACAAAGTCGCTCCCCTTACCTACCTCGCCGGACGCGCCGTGATCAAAGTCCCCCACCTCGGCATGGCCAACCTTCTCGCCGGCCGGAAAATTATTCAGGAATTCATCCAGCAAGACGCCAGTGCGGCAAACCTCGCCGCCGAATCCCTCCGCCTCCTCGACGACCGGGCTTACCGCGCCACGATGCGCACCCATTTCCAAGCGGTGCGCGAAAATCTCCAAACCCCCACCACAATCACCCCCGCCCAAGCCGTCCTCGATGCGCTCATCTGACTCCCAAAGTAGCATGGGCATCCTGCCCATCATAACCCGACATCATCAGCTGGAAGCCGCTGCCACTCTCTCTCCAACCCATTCGTGCCTTCCGTGAAATCCGTGGTTAAAATACTCGGGCTATGATCCTCGAACTCATCGAACACCTCACCGAGGAAGCGGCCAAGCGACAATTGGATTTCCTCGTTATCGGCGGCCATGCGGTCATCAGCTTGGGCCACCAACGCATGACCATGGACCTCGACTTTCTCGTGCTCGCCTCCAACAAGTCCGGCTGGGAGGAATTGTTCGACCGATACGGATACCGCTGCTTCACCGAGGGCAACGCTTTCGCCCAATTCGAAGGGAAAATCGGCTGGCCCCGCGTCGACCTGATGCTGGTCGATGATGCCACCTTCGCTAAATTGTACGCGGATTCCATTGTCACTCAAGGCAAGCGCACGCCCTCGCCCCAGCACATGGTCGCGTTAAAGTTGCATGCCTCGCAAAGCAGCGACCGCGATCCGCAAAAAGTCGGCCAGGATTGGCTCGATATCCGGAAAATTATCGAGCTCCACGGACTCGACCCGAACGAAGAAACTTTCGCTTCTCTGATCCGCCGTTACGGAGGAGACAAAGCGCTGGAGCGCATCCGCCAGATGTGCCAAAATTGACCATGCTCAGACCCGAAGACGACTTCGAACTCCCGGTCTTCGACCGCCCCATGGAGGACCCACCCAGCAGGGTCCCCTACGAGGTGGCCGTCCGCGCCTTCGAAGAAATCATCGCCGCCTTCCAGCTCCGGGAAAAAACCCCGCACGTGGCCGAAGACATCCCCGAGTTCAAGATGTAACACCGCCGTCCCCCAGACCGCCGGGGGGAGCCAGAGCTCAAAGGGAACGCTTCCGGCGCTTCCAGGCAAACACTCAGAATTTAAAACAACTCATGTTTCGCATCGCCTTGCTCATGCTTTTCCGCGACCGGGCGAAGTATGCAATGTTGGTCAGCGGCCTCACTTTCTGCACACTGCTGATGAGCCAGCAGGCCGGCGTCTTCTGCGGCATCATGATGTGGACGACGGCAACACTGCGGAACATCAGTTCGCCGGTCTGGGTGGTCGACGCCAAGGTGCAGCAGGTCAACGAGGTCATTTCGCTGCGCGACATCGACGTGCAACGGGTCCGCAGCCTGCCCGGTGTTGCATGGGCCGTACCGCTTTTTTGGAGCATCGTGCAAGCACGGCTCCCTGATGGCTCTTTTCAGGCGATCCAGCTCACCGGTTTGGATTCCTCCTCTTTCACCGGGCGCCCCGCAGTGATGCTTGAGGGGCGCGTGGAGGATCTGCGGTTGCCCAACTCCGTCATCGTCGACCAAGTCGCGTTGGAAAAACTGCAACGCAAGGGTATCGATGCGCGCATCGGCACGACTTTTGAGATCAATGACGAGGAAGCGCGCATCGTCGGCATCTGCCACACGGAGCGAAGCTTCCTTGGGCAACCCTACGTCTACACGACCTACGAGCGCGCATTGCAATACATGCCGGCCCAGCGCAAAATGTTGGCTTACGTCCTGGCTGAGCCGAAACCGAACATCTCTCCGCAAGAAGTGGTCAGACAAGTCAACGCGCTGCCGGGGCTGCGCGGCTTCGATCATGACTCGTTTTTCCGTGAGACAATGATCTGGTACATCAAGAACACCGGTATACCGGTTTCCTTCGGCACCGTCGTCCTCATGGGAATCATCGTGGGCATCGCGATCGCGGGACAAACTTTTTACCTCTTCGTTCACGGCAACCTGCGTTACCTCGCCGCCCTCAAAGCCATGGGAGCCGGCACACCAAAGCTCGTCGGCATGGTCATGCTGCAGGCCTTCTCCACCGGCTTTGTCGGCTACGGCCTCGGTGTGGGGCTCGCGGCGCTTTTCGGCAACGCCGTTTTGGGCAACGGCACACCACCGTTTTACATGCCGTGGCAGGTCCCGGTTTTTGTCGGCGTGGTCATCGCGCTCATCTGCTGCTTCTCCGCCGCGATCGGCGTGGCCAAGGTGGCGCGCCTCGAGGCGGCCGTGGTTTTCAAATGAACACGTCCGAACCAGCCGTGGTGTGCCGTGATGTGGTGAAAACCTACGGCAAGGGCGAGATGGCCGTGCGTGCGCTCAAAGGCGTGAACCTCGAAGCAAGATTCGGCGAATTGCTCATGATCGTGGGTCCTTCCGGTTGCGGCAAAACTACGCTGCTCAGCGTGATCTGCGGGACTTTGCGCGTCGACTCGGGCACTATCGAGCTCTTCGGCCAAACCATATCCTCGATGCCAGAACGCGAACTCACCGCGTTCCGCGCGCGCAATGTCGGATTCATCTTCCAACAATTCAATCTCGTTCCGACTCTCACCGCACGGGAAAATGTCTCCATTCCTCGCCTGCTCACCGGCGCGTCCTATGCCGCTGCACAGCAGGACGCCGGCACCATGCTGGCGCAGGTCGGGCTTGCCGGACGCGAGGAAAGCTTCCCCTCGCAAATGTCCGGTGGTCAGCAGCAACGCGTGGCGATCTCGCGCGCCATGATCCACCAACCGCGACTGGTCATCTGCGACGAACCAACCGCCTCGCTTGACGCTGCCGCCGGCCGGCGCGCCATGGATCTCTTGCGCGAATCGGCGCGCCACCAGGACCGCTGCGTTATAGTCGTTACGCACGATTCGCGCATTTTCGACTACGCCGACCGTATCGTCGAAATGGATGACGGCCTTGTCAATGTGTCGCAGACCGCACCGGACTACCTCCGCGACCATCCTTATTCCCATTCACAACCCAAAAACCATGCTTAGAAATCTCACCATCGCTTCCGCAATCCTCGGAATAGCGGCCATGTTTTTCCTCGTCGCGCGCTTGAAAAAGCCTGATCCAGTCGCCCCGCCTCTTGTCGAGCCAGCGACCGCACCTTACGAAGCCGCCATCGGCGCGCGCGGGATCATAGAGTCCCTCGGGGAAAACGTGCACATTTCCCCACTGATTAGCGGCGTAGTCGAGGAAGTCCTCATCAAGGTCCAGGATCAGGTAAAGAAGGGCGACCCGCTCTTCCGCGTCGACTCGCGAGCGGCGCGGGCAGTCGTTGCCTCCCGCGAAGCGGAAATTCCCGTGCTCACCGCGCGCTTCACCGAGGCGGAGGCCAACCTCGCGGAAAAGAAAGATCTCCTCGACCGTGTCACCAAACTCGGATCGAAAAATGTGGCCAGCGAGGAAGAAGTGCGCCGCGCCACCTTCCAACACCGCGCTGCCGAAGCCCTGCAGGCACGCGCTGCCGCTGAACTTCAGCTGGGCAAGGTGCTCCTTGCCGAGGCGCAGACCGATCTGGACTTGACCCTTGTCACCGCGCCGCGCGACGGCGAAATCTTGCAAGTCAACATACGCTCGGGCGAATACGCCTCCCCTAATACCATGGTGGAGGCGGTCCTTCTTGGTAACACCACCAAACTGCAGTTGCGGGCCGATGTTGACGAGGACAGCGCGTGGCGCGTCCGTCCGGGGGCTCCAGCTACGGCCTACATCAAAGGAACCCGCGACAAGCCAATCCCCCTCAACTTCGTGCGCGTCGAACCGTTTATTCTTCCGAAAAAGTCCCTTACCGGCGAAAGCACCGAACGCGTTGACACCCGCGTCCTGCAAGTCATCTATTCGTTCGACATGCCCGATACCGCGGTCTACGTGGGACAGCAGATGGATGTCTTCATCGATGGAACAGCCGTAGCGCCGTAACGACTGGTTGCTTTCAAAGCCTGGCCATAAGCTGAGCGTTCCACCGGCCCGGCCGTGAGCAAGGAAGAGGGGGAACCGACTGAGGCCTGAACGCGGGATGAAGTACCGTAGCCTCAGCCAAGCAAGATGGAATCCTGCTTTCTCAAGCGTGGACTGGATGATGGCTCGATGGAGTCGGTTGGGCCGCCTGGTGCCAGCCTATCAGTGCTACTTGCGCCAAACGTGTGCTCCAAAATCCAGAGCAGCGCCCAAAGTGACCCCTAATGCGAGGCCAAGCGCAAGGTGGTCGAGGGCAAAACCTATGGCCACTCCCAGCGCGGCACCAACACCAACACCCGTCCCGGCACCGCCAGGAGACCTGCCTGCACCCTCCTGTTTCTCGGGGCCGGCTTTCAAGGTAAGCCTCCGGCAAACGTTGCATTAGCGAGCAGGCACCGAGCATCCCGGACGAACAGCAAAAAGAGCAGTGCGGCCGTCATGCTCTGGATGTTTGCCATGATCGCGCTCACTGAGCCAAGAGACGCCCACGCTGCCACCGAGGTCAAGGCCGATGTGACACCCACAGTAAACCGTTAGAGAGCCCAACCGGCAGGACAAGGCCGACGGATGGCCTGCGGCGGGTTTTCCACCTCACCACAGGCAGGCGGGCAAATGGCCAAAGGTCAACGAGTAGCCTTACGGCGTCTCCAAAGCAGCCACCCCGCTCCGGTCATGGCGAGCAACGCGTAAGTCGACGGCTCGGGGACGCTCGCGACGCGGAAGCCGATGGAAGCAACCGAGTCCAAGGGCTCCGTCGCTTGGTGGTAAGAGGACGCCAAACGGGTCGCGTCGTTGGGATAACTTCCACCGCGCAAGGCGCGGCTCTCGGATGGGGAATTATTCGAACCATCGAAAGCCGTCTCGTTCATCTCCCAAATATTTCCGCCTTGGCCCATCGTGCCGTAAGAGCTCAAACCACCGGCAGCGTTCACCACAGCCGGAGAAAAACTCATAAATTGGTAAACCGCCGTATCCGCGTTGGTCCCGCTGGCCACGGCAGTCGGAGCCGTGTTGCTCGCCGTGGGATAGAGAAAGTAGTTTGCCCCAGCCGCGTTGTAATAAGCGGCCTTGTACCACTCGTTCTCGCTAGGCAGGAAATAAAAGGCGTCCTTGTTTCGGTAAAGATTGGTTCCTCCCGCTGTCCAAGCCTGCTCGCTGCTCCACAGAGCCATGCTCCATTGGCTGTCGCTGAAGGTCAGATCATAGGCCGCCGTATTGCCTGTGCTCGTGTTGAGGAAATTGACAAAGGCCGCCGCCTCGTACCAACTAATGTTGGCCGCCGGTTGATTGCCCGTCCATGGACCCGCCGTCACGTTGGCCATCCCGCTGGCCGTGGCCTTGTCAACGGCGTCTTGGGAGATCTCGTAGGTGCCCATGCGGTAATCGTAGGGCACGGCTCCGTAGGTGGTCGTGTCGGCCGCGTTACCCGCGTTACCAATGTTAACGAAGTCGATGGTAAACTCGTTGCCGCTCGTGCCGAAGGTATCGGCTTGGGTGGAGATGTGGGTCATTAGGGTGAACGCAGCAAATAAGACTCCTGCGGCGTTAAAGCGGGTTGCCGTTTTCACTAATAGAACGGTGGCCAATACACCCGTTCCCCCAAGTGGGACAATGACGAAAGGCAAGGGCACTTCGCCAGCCGCACCCGATGACCTCAATGGCGGCAGGGATTGCGGGGGAGTGATGAGGGCGGCATTCTCCGCTGCCAAAACTTTTGGCAGCAAGCCAAGGCCCGCGAACGCTGATTCTGCCTAGTTTCGCTGCCAATTCGCTGCCAAAAAAAACAGCATTTTGGCTCTTTTTGCTGCTTCACCCTGCCACTCATTGCCAACCAACAAAAAAACCGCGAACGCGGTATTCATGGGGCTTCGCGGGATTTTAAGAGTGGCGACCCTAACGGGATTCGAATTTTCGATTTATCCTTCTGCCCGGATTCCAATTTGTGTTGGAACTTATTGTGCATAAGAAAGTTGTCGAAGAGGTGCTTTTTTTCGCACTTTTCGCCTAGCGGCAAACTCCGGCGGGGTTAAGCAACAGTTTTTCTGTAAAAGTTAAATTGGGTGATGTGATTGGTTGAGAGTGGTGCTGGTTATTTGAGGAGTGTGGGGTTGAGGTAAGCTTTGGAGGTTTCCCAAGCCTCGGAGATTT
>Ga0247834_1007296_pt1 | contig 11852 bp, 15 predicted proteins | sample LaCruzMarch2015__8_FD_187118 | JGI IMG/M metagenome (GOLD analysis project Ga0247834, IMG submission 187118) | Freshwater microbial communities from meromictic Lake La Cruz, Castile-La Mancha, Spain - LaCruzMarch2015_12m | ecosystem: Environmental > Aquatic > Freshwater > Lake | place: Spain... | reverse complement strand
CAGCCCACCCGGTGGGGATCACCAGCAGGGTGGGCAGGGGCGGAACCGCCGCGCTCAAGGGCCGGGGACCGGCGCCGGGCCCACCACGATCCCCTCCAGCCGCAGGCCGCGGACGGGATCCACCGCCGTGATCGCCCAGCGCAGGGGCTCGGCGCCCTCACCGGCCAGGCGGCGGGCCTCCTTCACCAGCGCCTGACGCAGCTGGGGAAGCCGGGGGCCGGGGGCGGGGCGCACCCACAGCTCCAGCGGCACCAGGGAACTCACTTCTGGAACTGACCGAACTGGGCCTCGTAGAGGGCGTCCTCCTGGCCGGCCAGCAGGTCGAGATCGGAGCGGGGATAGGAGACGCACAGAAGGGCATAGCCCTTGGCCTGAAGTTCGGCCTTCACGCCCATGGCATCGGGCTGGTGCACCGTGCCGCTGCGCAGCAGGGCGGCGCAGGTGGTGCACACCCCCGAGCAGCAGGAGCTGGGCAGGGGCACCCCGGCGGCCTCGGCGGCGCCCAGCACCGTCTGGTCGCTGCGGCAGGAAAAAATGTGGGTGACGCCATCCAGGTTGGCGCTGATCTGAAAGACGTTCGGCTCTGCGGTGGTCGCTGGTGTGGTCTCAGGCACGGGGGATGGGGGTCCGGGAGGGCGGCGGTGGCAGGGGCGGCTCAGGCTCCCGACGCGTTGCCATCCTCCCCGATCGCCAACCAGCGGCCGGGATGGGGGGCGAGGTACTCACCCGGATGGGGCGCCGCCTCCGGGGCCGTGAGAACGAAGTCGATGCTGAGGGAAAAGCGGGTGTCGTCGGGGTCGTCGTTGGGCAGCACCGCATGGTCGACCGAGGCGGGGAACAGCAGCAGCAGGCCGGCCCGGGGCGCCACGTCGTGCCAGGGCTGGTTGAGGGCCGCCGTGGCGTCGATCGGACCGTCCTGGCCCACCGCCAGGCCCGGCACCAGCTCATTCACCTGCCGGGGGGCGAACAGGCGCAGGCAACCGCAGCGGCCACTGCCGTCGCCATTGAGGTAATAGATGGCGCTGAGGTGGGCGTTGGGGTGGTGGTGGCGCCCCACCTGCTCACCGACGTCGCTGAGAACCGGCCAGCTGCGCTGCACATGCAGCGCCACGCGCCGGCGATCGAACCCCAGCCCGGCCAGGTACGGCCAGGCATGGTCCGACAGCCGGCTGATCAGGGGGGCGAACAGGAGATCACGGTGCAGCTCCCCGGCGCCACGCACATCGCCGGTCCAGGCGACGCCCTCCTCGCTGGGGACCTGCTCCCGCAGGGCCAGGGCCCTCTGCAGCAACAGGGCCGTGTCGAGGGGGTCGGGCGCCAGCTGCACCCGGCCCAGGGCCATCGGGAACAGGGGCTGGATCGCAAGGCTGGCGGGGACGGCAGGGTCGGCCATGGGCGGGGGCGTCGAGAGGAGGCGGCGAAGGGACGCGGCAAGAGGACGATCCTGCCGGCGCGCCGGAGCGCCGGAGACGACCGGGCCAGGGAATGCTGGCGAAAGGGTCCGCCGCCGAGCCATCCAGCCACCCCCGAGCCCACGACGAGCGCCGCGCCTGCTGGAGAAGCTGCGGGAGGAACTGGCCGTGCGCCACTACGCCCGCCGCACCGCCGGGACCTACGAGCAGTGGGTGCGGCGGTTCCTGCGCTTCCACGGTCTGCGGCCGCCCCGGGAGATGGGGCAGGAGGAGATCAATGCGTTCCTCACCCACCTGGCGGTGGAGGAAAGGGTGAGCGCCTCCAGCCAGACCCAGGCCCTCTCGGCGCTGCTATTCCTCTATCGCCACGTGCTGGGGAAGGATCCCGGCGACCTGACGGGGGTGGTGCGGGCCCGGGTGCGGCGGCGAATGCCGGTGGTGATGACGCCGGCGGAGGTGCAGCAGGTGCTGGGCCAGCTGGAGGGCACCACGGCCCTGGTGGCGAGGCTGCTCTACGGGAGCGGAATGCGGCTCATGGAAGCCTTGCGGCTGCGGGTGCAAGATCTCGACTTCGGCCACCGGCAGATCACGGTGCGCAGCGGCAAGGGCGACAAGGACCGCCTCACCCTGATGCCGGAGCGGCTGGTGGCACCACTGGAAGCGCACCTGGAGGGGGTGCGGCAGGTGCATGGCGCCGATCTCGCCGCCGGCTGGGGGAGGGTGGTACTTCCCCATGCCCTGGAGCGAAAGTATCCAAATGCCGCCATGGAATGGGGCTGGCAATGGGTGTTCCCCCAAAGCCGTCGCTGGCGTGATCCAACCAATGGCAGGGAGGGACGGCATCACCTGGACCCGTCGATCGTGCAGAAGGAGGTGCGAAGGGCTGTGCAGGCCGCAGCGATCCCCAAACGGGTGAGCTGCCACACCTTCCGCCATTCATTTGCCACCCACCTACTGGAGAGAGGCGCCGACATCCGCACCATTCAGGAGTTGCTCGGCCACAACGACGTGCGCACCACGATGATCTACACGCATGTGCTCAACCGAGGCCCATGCGGCGTGCGCAGCCCCGCCGACCTGCTGTGAGCTGGACGGAGCTGCCGTGAGCTGCGCCAATCCGCCAACAGGGAGGGAGGGCGTGCGTGCATCACCGGAACCGCAATGTGCGCAAGCCACCGGACAGCACACCCAAGAATGCCTCCAGGACAGGGGATTTCAGCGACACCCCCGGCAACTTCCGGCTAAATGGGCGGCAGAGAGTCACCCCGCTTCAGATGAACGGGCAAAGTTCGGCGCCACCAAAGGCGCCTACCATTGCCGCAGGGCTTGGCTTGGGTGCATAACGGAAGCGCGATGCAAGCAGATCAACGAGCACGGATGCCGAGGAACCCAGACGGGAAGGAGCCCGCTCCGATGGCCGGCCCAGAATGCCTCTGCATAGGCGGCGATCTGAGAGGCCCTGGGTGGGCATCACGGAACCACCCATTTAGTAGTTGGACCGACCAGTAGCTGGGCCCTCGTACCAGTCCGCTGCTAAGCCGCTACACTGGCTTGAGGAGGTGGCTTCAATGTCTAGACAATTTGATGTAGTAGTCGAAAAGGATTCAGAAGGGTTCTTCGTGGCTACCGTCCCTGCTCTGCCCGGTTGCCATACGCAAGCCAAATCATTGGATCAATTGATGGAGCGTATCAAGGAAGCCATCGAGCTTTGCCTTGAGGTTGCAGGCACTGACCCTGAGTCACTTGACTTTATAGGAGTACAGCGAGTTACTGTAGAAGTGTGACGAGATATTCTGCTGTTTCAGGAAAAACCCTCATAGCAGCATTGAAGCGAGTTGGTTTTGAAGAAATCAGGGTCAAAGGTAGCCACCGTTTCCTGAAGCATCCGGATGGAAGAACAACGGTTGTTCCCGTTCACTCGAATGAAACTTTGGGACCAGGTCTCTTGGCAAGCATCCTTCGTGATGTCAAGCTCTCCAGAACTGGATTGCAAGACCTTCTTTGACGACCTCATCGGCTGTCCAACATCAAGATTCAGCGGACTGGGCAAAAGATACCTGATGAATGCATTTGGGTGCTTACCGCCGCTGATCTTGAGCGTTAGAAAGAACTAAATTCCATCAATGGCCAAGGGACCCCAGTTCACCCGATACATCCTGCCCATCCTGCATGCTCTGCGGGAGATGGGTGGATCGGCCACTGCAGCTGAGGTAACAGATGCGGTGATTGAGCACGAAGACCTCCCCGAAGAGCTTCTAGAACAGACCAATAAGAACGGCCAGTCAAAAGTACGCAACCAGATTGCATGGGCTCGTATGTACCTCGTTCATTCAGGACATATTGACTCATCTCTTCGCGGCGTGTGGAGGCTTACTGACAAAGGTCAGCATGAAGACCTCAAGGCTTTAGACGTAGCATCATTATTCAAGGGTGTTCAGAGCACCTTCAAAGGGCCTCAAGATGAGGGCTCCACTCCAAAGAGTGCGGCATCTGTGGAGGCTACAGAGAGTCGATTGGAGGCTGAGGAGACTGCCCTTCTGCCAGTGATCAAGGCACTTAGTTCTGAGGGATTCGAGCGCTTATGTCAGCGCCTTCTAAGGGAGCACGGTTTTCAGAATGTGAGGGTCACCGGCCGTTCAGGGGATGGAGGCATTGATGGAGAAGGGATCCTCGAGATAAATCCACTTCTGAGTTTTAAGGTGTTATTTCAATGCAAGCGTTATCAAGGATCGGTTGGCGCAAGCATGATCCGGGATTTTCGAGGAGCCCTTGTTGGGAAGGCTGATAAGGGCATTTTGTTGACCACTGGGAGTTTTACAATGGATGCCAAGCGGGAAGCAATTCGGGATGGCGCCAATCCCATCGAGCTCGTTGATGGGGAGAAGCTTGTCAGAATGTTTGAAAAGCTTGAGCTTGGTGTCAAGCCAAAGGTTGTCTATGAAGTGGACATGGATTTCTTTAATGACTTCAAGTAGGGTCTTTCTAACATCCAGATACAGAAGACGGGAGCGGGAGTGGCTTGTCAACCCGAGAAGCCCCTGCCCGCTTCTGATCTGGAGCGTTAGAGAGATGGGGTACAGGCTGCAAGGCAACCAGTGGTACATTCTGCGCACACATGCAATGGACATGAGCCTCTTCTAGTCAGGAGATGGAAAGCTAGTTACGTCTTCCTAGTATCAGAAGCTGACCTTGCCATCATGGTTGGCAATGATGTTCTTCTCTACCAGAACCCTGCGATAGAGGTAGCGGATGCACATGGAGCAACGTTCATCGTGATTGCGAAAATACATACTCACCACTTACAAGGCGTTCTGTTAGTGGGCCAAAGGAAATATACTTTCCTTCAAGTTTACCACCGGTCGAAGGAAGACGAAGCAGCAAAGTCCCAAACTCTATAACGGCTGGATCGCTAGAGACATAATCAAGTCGAAGATAGTTGTTCGCCACCATATTTCCGGACAAATTATACGATATCTCTTTGTGTTCTATGACTATCGGATCAGGGGAATCGTTCGCGTTGACAGGCTTGCTCTTTGGCTTGTTGGCATACTCTAGACTTGTGATATCGAGAGTGCCGTTAATTGTTCGTCCATTGACTGAAAGGCTAAGGTGAGCAGGAAATTTTTTCAATTGGCTTTCTGTTTCAAGTTTCTTTTTGTCATCTTTAGATAGGATCTGTGTGCCAGTGCCCTCCCACCTTCCCTCAAGGGTTTGTCTTCGCTGGTCCGAGATTGCAGGCAGCTGGAACTGATTATACATCTGAACTGCAAGTGGTGAAGCGATAAATGTGCCGATTATGCCAAGTACTGCTATCCAGATCTGTGGATCAATCCTTCCAATCCAGGTTAATGGTTTTGATGGTTCAGGCACTGCCGAAGCCCATGTATCCTTGCTTAGATTCTTGCTGCCGGAATTCGCTCGAAGGCCTCTCATTTGTCAGAATGAATGAAATGGTTATTGTTCCCCTTGCCTCTGGGGAAAGGCCACACGATTTGATCGATCCATCGAGTGGCAAGTCCGGCAACCGTAAGCCACCATAGGTTAACGCTGTAAGGGAAAAAGTACACCAGCGCATGAGTCAGGCCTGAGGCGGTTGGCTTTTACTGGACAGGTAGGGCCTATTGCGTCGTTAACTTTTGTCTAGAGGAGCAGGGAGCTTCTTAGTATAGGCCTCTTTGGGAGTTTTGCCTCCCAGGGCACTGTGGGGCCTTATATGGCAATACCTGCATAGGAAGCGGGCCAGGCTGACCTCCGCCTCCCAGCCATCGCTAGAGCCCCCACTGTCAGAAAAGTTGTCCGCTTGGTCAGAACCGTCAACCAGGGGGCTCAACGACACCCAAGAAACCAACTTATGACGCTGCTTTGCGGGATGCCCGAAAGAAACCTGGTACGCATAGAAAGACTTGGGCAGATTGCTGAGACCAGGGAAATCCAGCTTGAATATATAGCATGGATTGATTCGATGCTCAAGCGCAAGCATGGCATCAGTCTTACAGCTGACAGCATTAATCAACTCATGGATGAGGTAATGACTGATTGGCCTTTCTATAGTGGGCATCAGGGGAGGTTTTTCTTGGCTTATATTGGCAAGAGTGCTGGCGGAATGGCTGGTATCAAATATGTTTCAAGAAACGTATGTGAGCTAAAGAGACTGTACGTGTTACCCCTCCATCGCCGAGTTGGGCTTGGAAGGTCTTTGGTTGAGCGGCTACTCTCGGAAGCGCGCATTCTTGGCTACAGCAAGGTTAGGCTTGAAACACTAGACTTTATGGAAGCTGCAATTCGACTGTATGAATCTCTTGGCTTTGTCAGGACATCTGAATTTGAAGGTACTGAGGGCCGCGGCTATGGGATTCAAGAGCATGAGATTTACCTTTCCATAGATATATAGTTATCTACCTTGCATATTTCTTGGGTTATTCGCTGAAATGATTTGCCGCTTCTGGTATGTGCTTGAGATTGCTCACATCCGTACTAACAACAAAGTCCCTGCTAATCCACGGCTAAAGATGTCAGGTGTCGGGCAATTTTCACTCCTTCGCAAACAGGAGCTTCCGGAGCACTGCCCCAGGAACAATACAGCCGAGTCTATTCGTCGGCAAGCTGATTTAAGCTAGGCACGCTAATCAGGTTGTCCACTTGACAGATGAGTCGTGACTGGCGGTCGAAGAAACTAGCTTCTTCGTGCGAGCCTCCTAGGATGTGGTGACGACAGAGACTGCGTGATTGTTACCACTTCTAGAACCTGACACTCCTGCCACTCTCTAACATCGCCATGCACCTGAGCCGCCACCCTAAGGCTACGTTTGTTCTCCGAGCGCTCCCTGCGGCCAGGTGATGGCGAGCGTTAGAAGGGTGAGTAGAGCTCTGAAACCAATCGCACCCGCAACCACCCCAATCTGTTACTCCCCGGAACCGGAAAACATAGTCGGCCAAGCGACAAGCACTTCATATATATAGAACCGATGCAAGAAACTCGCGAATTATTCTCATAATCAGTATCTCAAAATCACCTTTTCAAACCCCCTGCAACTCCCTGTAGATCCCCGTAGAAGAATGCAAACTCGGGGGGTATTCCCCCTGTTTTCGGCGGCGGCACAGGGTGCCTCGGAAATTTTTCAGGTTCTGGGAAATCCCCCTCCTCAGGTCCTGCTGTCCTGATCGGCCACCAGCAGCAGGCCGCCGATGATCGCCAGGTTCTTGAACAGCTGAATCCGCTCCATCTTGTCGGTCACATCGCCGTGGAACAGCAGGGTGGTGGGCACCAGAAACAGCAGCAGCAGCACCGCCCCCAGCCTGGCCTTCCAGCCGCTGATCACCAGGGCTGAACCCACCGCCATCAGGGCCATGGCGGCCGCCAGCAGCAGCGGCGCCAGCGGCAGCCCCTTGGCGGCGATGGCGCTGGCCACCCCGGCAAAGCCCGTCAGCTTGCCGATCACGGCATGGATGAACACCAGACACAACAGCACCCGGGCAATGCGGTTCAGCAGCGAGGGCTGGTGGTTGTGCTGGCTCATGGGGCGGCTTGCAGGACGACAGGACGGCGGGCGTTCGTGGCGATGCAATCGCAGAGGGCTATCGCTCCTCTGCTGCGTGGTTTGCCAAGAAGAAGCTGATCATCTGTTCCATGCCTTTCTGCGTGCGGCCATGGGGCCTGAGGCCCTGCTCGGCCCATGCCCGATCAAGCTCCTGGCGCAGCTCCTCGGAAATCCAGCAGGAGAGCATGACCTTGCCTTCCCGGCTGGAGGTGCAGTGGCGCTCAGGCGCGGACATGGATACGAGTTGTGCACATGTACACACTTTGCCTCAGCAAGGGGGCTGCTCCGGTTACGTGACCTGCACCGATCGGGCAGAATGAGAACCGTTCTCGCCGATGGTGGTCCATGGGTCAGCAGGCCATCCAGGTCCCCGTCACCCTGCTCACCGGCTTCCTCGGCGCCGGCAAGACCACATTGCTCAACCACATCCTCAGCAACCAGCAGGGGCTGCGGAGCGCTGTGCTGGTCAATGAGTTCGGGGAAGTTGGCATCGACCACGAGCTGGTGGTTGCCACCAGCGATTCGATGGTGGAGCTGAGCAACGGCTGCATCTGCTGCTCGATCAACGGCGAGCTGCAGGAGGCCGTGCACCGCGTGCTGGAGAGGCCCGAGCCGATCGATCTGATTGTGGTGGAAACCACCGGCCTGGCCGACCCCCTGCCGGTGGCGCTCACCTTCATGGCCGGGGACCTGCGCGACCGGCTGCGACTCGATTCGATCATCACCCTGATCGATGCCGAACACTTCAGCGCCACGGCCCTTGAGAGCCCGATCGCCCGCGCCCAGGTGGTCTACGGCGACATCCTGCTGCTCAACAAGGCCGACCTTGTCGATGAGCAACGGCTGAACGCGGTGGAGGCCGAGCTGCGGGCGATCAAGACCGACGCACGCATCCTGCGGGCCAGCCGCGGTGAAGTGCCCCTAGGTCTGCTGCTGAGCGTGGGGCTGTTCGAGAGCGACCGTCTGGCCTCGCTCCAGGCCCAGGAGGAGACCCGTGAACAGCGCCACAGCGATGGGCATCACGACCACGCGCACCCCCACGGCGAGCACCATCACCACGAGCACGAGCACGAGCACGAACATCACCACCACCCCCACACTCCAGAGCTGGAAGGCTTCAGTTCCGTGAGCCTGGCGGTGGACGCGCCCTTTGACCTGCGGCGTTTTCAGCATTTCCTCGACAACCAGCTGCCTCAATCGGTGTTCCGCGCCAAAGGAGTGCTCTGGTTCCGCGAGAGCAACCGTCGCCACCTGTTTCACCTCTGCGGCAAGCGCTTCACGATCGATGATTCCGATTGGCCTGAGGGCTCAGAGCGCCACACCAAGGTGGTGGCGATCGGCAAAGACCTCGACCAGGCGGCCCTCGGGGCCCAGCTGGAGGCCTGCGTGGCGCCGCCATGAGCCAGACCCTGCTGATCTCCGGTCCTCCCGGCTGCGGCAAGACCACCTGGATCCTGAACCGGATCCAGAGCCATTCGGGCCCCTGTGGCTTTCTGCGTCTCGCGGGCTACCCCGACGAGGGCCTGCTCCAGGCCCGTGACGGCGGTATCGATCTGGCCTGGTTGCAGGATCAATGCCCAGGGCTGCTCGATCTGGCCGAACCCGACCAGGCTCTGGCGCCCAGACCCGCCAACCTGCTGGCCCTGATTGAACTGCCCCAGTTCCAGCCGCCAACGGACTCAGGCCTGGCCGGGGTGGATCGCCGCGTGATTCCCCAACTGGAGGCCCTGCATCTCAGCCCGGATGAGCATCTGCACTTCGGGCGTGACCACCTGTTGCCCCGCCAGGACACCCTGGATTTCAGCAGCCTGCAGGCCTTGGAGCGGAACCTGGCGGGAAGCGTGTGGGATCCGGCCAGCCTCAGCAGCTTCTGGTTTGAACTGGTGAACGGTGCCTATGGCGATGTTTACCGCGCCAAGGCCCTGATGAACCTGCCCGACGGCCGGGCCTTCTTCTGCAACTGGATGGTGAGCCGTGAGGGCTCCCAGTTCCTTCCCTTGCAGACGACTGCATCGCCCGACGGTCGCCCGCAGCGCCTGTCGCGCCTGGTGGTGCAGGGCAAGGATCTCGATCCCGCCGCCATCGAGGTCACCCTCGCCGACTGTCTGCTCAGCGATGCCCTACTGGAGCTCGAGCAGGCTCGCCTGCGCCAACAGGAGGCCCCATCCCATCCATCCCCTGCTGCCTGAACGCCATGGCCCATGCCGTGATCTCCTGCCTGCATGCCAACCTCGCCGCCCTGGAGGCCGTGCTCGCCGACATCGACCAACAGGGCATTGACACCATCACCTGCCTGGGAGATCTGGTGGGTTACGGGCCCCAGCCCAATGAGGTGGTGAACTTGGTGCGCGAGCGGCAGATTCCCACCTGCCAGGGCTGCTGGGATGAGGACATCATCGAGGGCCTCAATGCCTGCGACTGCAGCTATCCCTCGCAACTGGCGGAGCGGCGAGGCCAACTGGCCCATCAATGGACGGCCGATCAGCTGAGCGAGGAGAACAGGGCGTTCCTCGCCAGCCTGCCGATGTCGCTGTGGCGCGATCGGCAGCTGTTCGTGCATGGCAGTCCCAACAGTCAGCACGAGTACCTGCTGCCGGATATGGATGCCTTCGCGGCCCTGGAGCGGGTGGAGAGCGCCGGCGCCGAAACCCTGTTCTGCGGCCACACCCATCGGCCCTATGTGCGCGAGCTGCGCGATGGATCGATCCGGGTGCGGGTGCGGCAGACGCCCGGTGAGCCAGCCGGTGTGGCCGAGGCGGAAGACAGGGAGCTGCGGCTGCCGCTGCGCCGCATCATCAATGCCGGCTCGGTGGGGGAACCGCGCCATGGGAACACCCACGCCACCTATGTGATTCACCACGAAGACACAAACGCCGTTGAGATCCGCGAGGTGCCGTACGACGTGGAGCGCACCTGCCGGGCCATCGTCGACGCAGGGCTGCCGCCGATCTTCGCCTGGCGGCTGCGCCATGGCTTCGAGTACGCCGAGCGGGCCGATGACGCCAGCCACGTGTGTGAGCGCTGATGGCACGCTGGGCCCTGATCAGTGGTCTGCGCGGGGATCTGGAGGCCTATGAGGCCATCCAGACCGATCTGCGCCACACCCGGCGGGTGGACACCCTGTTTGTGCTGGGGGATGTGATCGGCCCGGAGCGGGAGTGCAATGCCCTGCTGGAGCGGTTGCAGCAGCCGCGCCGGGGAGACCTGCAACCGCACTGCCTCTATGGCTGGTGGGAAGAGCAGCTGCTGGCCGAGCGGGGATACCGCGGCGGCCGGCGAGCCGATGCCCTGCGCCTCAGCCAGGGGGAGGCGGCCGTGGATGCCCTGCTCCAGGCAGTGGATCCCGCGCACATGAACTGGCTGGCGGCGCTGCAGTTCGGCTTCATCGAGCTCGATTGCGCCCTGCTGCATGGCAGCTCGGCCGCTGTGGACGACAGCCTGGGTCCAGACAGCTCGCCGCTGTTGCTGCTGGATCGGCTCACCCGCATGGACGTGAACCGTCTGTTCACCGCCCGCAGCGGCCAGCAGTTCCGCCTCGAGCTCAGCGGCGGTGGCATCGAATCGCAGGTGCGGGATCTGGAGGGCCAACGGCAGCACCAGCAGAGCGTTCCCCAGCGCCAGGTGATCGGCATCGGCGCCGGCGTTCACTACACCATTTACGACCCCGGCAGCGATCGCCTCGACTTCTTCATTGCTGGCACCAAACCCAAGCAGCGGGCACGGGGGTTTGCGTGACACCGCAGCTGGGGGGAACGCTCGAGACCCTGCAGGTGGACCTGGCCGGGCGGCAGCTGCGCCTGGTGCTGGAGCGCCGGGGGCCGGCGGCGGCCCCCCTTTGGCTGCTGCTGCCCGCCTTGAGCACAGTGTCGAGCCGGGGCGAATGGCAAGCGTTGGCCGAGGCTGTTGGCGATCAGCGCCAGCTGGTGAGCTTCGACTGGCCCGGTTTCGGCGACAGCGACCGCCCCGCGATCTCCTACGACGCCACCCTGCTGCGCTCGGCGCTGCGGGCTGTGCTCTCCTATCTGCGCACCACAACCCGCCAGCGCATCACCGTGATCGCCGCCGGCCACAGCGCCTCGGTGGCCTTGGGGCTGGCGGCGGAATGGTCTGGCCTGTGGCAGGAGCTGGTGCTGGTGGCCCCCACCTGGCGTGGCCCTCTGCCGACCATGACCGGCTGGCCCTCCCGTCGGTTCGGCTGGTTGCGGCAGCTTGTCGCGTCACCCTTCATCGGACCGGTTCTCTACCGGCTCAACACCAGCCGGCCGGTGCTGCGCCTGATGCTGCGGCGTCATGTCTGGGTCGCCTGCCCGGTGTCAACTACGTAGGCGGGTCGCGTCAATTACGTAGGCGGGTTACCCCGGGGCCTCCCCCTGCCATGGCAGGGGGAGGCGACAGCGAAAAG
>Ga0247834_1007285_pt1 | contig 11867 bp, 9 predicted proteins | sample LaCruzMarch2015__8_FD_187118 | JGI IMG/M metagenome (GOLD analysis project Ga0247834, IMG submission 187118) | Freshwater microbial communities from meromictic Lake La Cruz, Castile-La Mancha, Spain - LaCruzMarch2015_12m | ecosystem: Environmental > Aquatic > Freshwater > Lake | place: Spain... | reverse complement strand
GCCGCCGGCGTGTCCCGACGCTGGGAATAGCGAAAGACGAACGCATTGTCGAAGCCGACGCGATCGGACAACTCGCGCGTCGCAAGGTAGTCCGCCTCGGTTTCCCCGGGAAAACCGACGATGATGTCGGTTGTCACCGCGATATTCGGCCGCGAGCTCCGCATGTCCTCCACGAGCCGTTCGTACTTCTCCGCCGTGTAGGCCCGGTGCATCGCCTTGAGGATTCGATTGGAGCCCGATTGCAGCGGCAGGTGCACGTGAGGCATCAGTTTGGGCAGGCGACCAAATGCCTCGACAAGGTCGCGGCGGAATCCGATCGGGTGCGGGGACGTAAAGCGCACGCGTTCAATTCCGTCCACGTCGTGCACCGCTTCGAGGAGTTGCACAAAGGGGGAAAGTCCGTCCGCCGCGGGGAACTCGTGACGTCCGTAAAGGTTGACGATCTGTCCAAGGAGCGTCACTTCGCGCACCCCGCGCGTGACGAGGTTGCGCACCTCGCTGACGATTTCGTCGATGGGCCGGGATCGCTCGCCGCCGCGGGTTGAGGGGACGATGCAGAACGTGCAGTGCATGTTGCAGCCCTGCATGATCGAGACGAACGCCGTGGCTTGCCGTGGCTTGAGGGCATGGTCGCGGATGGTGTTTTGCGAACCGGTTTCCTCACCGGTGTCCACAATGGTGAAGCGTGGATCTTCGAGTCGCGCATCACGCCGGGCCTCAATGAGCTGATCGATGTAATCCGCGACTTTGTGAAACTTTTGCGTGCCGACTACGAGGTCGATGCCGGGCGTGAGGCGCAGGAGTTCGTCTCCGCGGCTTTGCGCCATGCAACCGAGATAGCCGAGGATGACGTCGGGTCGGCGGAGTTTCACCCGTCCGAGCAGGCCCATTTTTCCCAGCGCCTTTTGTTCTGCCAGATCGCGCACGCTGCAGGTGTTCAACAAAATGACATCCGCGCTGCCTTCGTCTTCGGTTGTGGAGTAGCCCCGGGCGGAGAGCATGCGCAGGACCTGCTCGCTGTCGCGCTCGTTCATCTGGCATCCGTAGGTCTTGAGGAACACGCTCGGCATAAACCCGAAATGATAGGGCATGGGCGGGGAAAACTCCACTTCTCTCGAAGGCCGGTGACGCGGTTCCGGATTTGAGGAAAAGCCGTCGCAAAAAAGCTCTTGTTTAAACCGGATTCGTGTACGGAGATTACCGGTATGCCCTCCACGTCGTCTGTTCCTTCTTCCTCTGCGAGCGCTGCGGCGAGCCATGCTGTCGTGGAGGCTGCAAAGCCGGGCACGCCGGCGGCTGATGGCTACCGGATGCCGGCGGAGTGGGAGCCGCATGAAGCGACCTGGCTCTCGTGGCCGCGGCGCGAGGGGATTAGCTTTCCTGACACGTACGACCGCGTCGTTCCCGGTCTCGTCCAACTCGTCACCGCGCTGGCGGAGTCCGAAACCGTGCGAATTAATGTTGCCGATGACGCGATGGAAAAGGAACTGCGCGGATGGTTGAAGGGCGTGCCTCCCGAGCGGGTGGAGTTTTTCCGAATCGCCACGAACGAACCATGGTGCCGCGACCACGGTCCGATTTTTGTGAAACGCCCCAAGGCCCCCGGGCTGGCGGTGGTGGATTTTGGTTACAACGCGTGGGGTTTCAAATACCCGCCGTTTGACGACGATGACGTCGTTCCGACAAAGGTCGCCGAGCGGCTGGGTTTGCCGGTGTTCGACTGTGACATGGTTCTGGAGGGCGGATCCATCGACGTCAATGGGGAGGGGGTTCTCCTCACCACCGAGAGCTGCCTGTTGAACCCCAACCGCAACCCGCACCTAAACCGAGGGGAGATCGAGACGAACCTGCGCGATTACCTGGGCGTGAAGCAGATCATCTGGCTCGGAGATGGAATCGAGGGAGATGACACCGACGGCCATATCGACGACCTGACGCGTTTTGTGAATGCGGACACGGTGATTACAGTGGTGGAGGACGATCGCAACGACCGCAACTACGATCCGCTGCAGGCAAACTTGGAGCGGCTTCGTCAGGCGGCACTTTCCGAAGAGCGCCCGCTGCATGTCCTGACGCTCCCCATGCCGCGCAAGATCGTTCGCGAAGGTCAGCGTCTGCCCGCGAGCTACGCGAATTTTTACATCGCGAACACCGCCGTCCTTTTACCGGTGTTCGGTGATCAAAACGATGCGTGGGCGGCGAGTGTCCTGCGCGAGGCATTTCCGACGCGGCGCATCGTGCCGATCGATTGCCGGGAGATTATCTGGGGTCTCGGGGCGTTGCACTGCCTGACGCAGCAGCAGCCTCATTGAAAACTACCATGAAGAGCATGAAGATGGTTTTAGAGCCATTTGCTTCATGCCCTTCCTGTTCTTCATGGTGAAATCCGCTTCCGGTTGATCAGAACTTTCGGAAACGCAGACGCACCACGCGGCGGCCGTCCGTTTCTGTCACAGTCGCGGTGTACTCGTCGATCCGTGTGCTCTCGCCCTCAACCGGAAGATGGCCGAGGAGATGCGTGACGTAGCCGCCGATCGTGGTCACGTCGTTGCTCTCCAGCGCGAGTCCCGCGATCTCCTCCATGTCGTGGAGCGGTACCGCGCCGTCGATGTCGAATTCGCTATCGCTGATGCGGTGGATGTCCGTGTTCGGCGTGTCCTCATCGAATTCGTCCTCGATGTCCCCGACCAGTTCCTCGAGCACATCTTCGAGGCTCACCACACCAACCGCGCCGCCGAATTCGTCGACTGCCACCACCAGATGAGTGTGTTTGCTGAGCAGGAGTTTCAGCAGCTTCTCCAGCGGCATCATTTCTGACACATGCAGGAGTTCCCGCTTGATCGCGAATAGATCCCGCGGGCTGGATTCGGTGACTCCGAGCAGATCCTTGATGTGGACCTGTCCCAACGCATCGTCGAGATGCCCGCGGCAAAGGGGGTAGCGTGTGTGTTGCGCTTCCACGGCAATCTCGAGATTGCGTTCGAAGGACTCATCGACGTCCAGAAAGATCACGTCGCCACGGGGCGTCATGATGTCGCGGGTGACCCGGTGTTGAAGGTCTAGGGCGTTCATGACGAGTTCTCTCCCGAGGGAGCTGACCTGGTTCGATTTCTGACTTTCCGCGAGGATCAAACGAAGTTCCTCCTCGCTGTGCGCGAGTTCGCCTTCCGCGACCGGTTCCATCTTGAAGGCCCAACGCAGGAGTTTGTTGGCGGCGCCGTTGAAAATCCAAATGAAGGGCCGCAAGACCGTGTGAACGAACGTCATCGGCAGGGCGACGAACAAGGTGGTGGGGAGCGGGCGGCGGATGGCCAAAGTTTTCGGCGCCAGTTCGCCGAGAACAATGTGCAGGAACGTAATGATCGCGAACGCGATCAGGAACGAGATCGTATGAACGATCGCCGGTTGATGGATGCCCACCAGGCCGAACGCGGGTTCGATCATCGCCGCAAGGAAAGGTTCACCGATCCAACCAAGGCCCAGGCTGGCCAGGGTAATGCCAAGCTGTGTGGCGGAAAGATAGACATCGAGATGGTCGACCGCCTTCTTCGCGGCCTGAACGCTGGCTCCGGGGTTGTCTCCCACAGCATCGAGTTGACTCGTTCGCACCTTGACCAGGGCGAACTCGGAAGCCACGAAAAAGCCGTTGAGAAGCACCAACGCAAGAATCGCGGACAGCTTCAGGAGGATCACCTCGGGGGAGTCCCAGTGCGTCGCAATCGCGCTGGTACCCTCGGCTATGGGAAAAACTAAAAAATTCATGCTGGATTAAAGACGTTCGTAAACGCCCTCGTCGCGTCGTTTCAGGATCTGGAAGCCGGCCTGCTTCGCTTCGGAAACCGACGCTGGTTTGCTCTTTCGTGGACTATTCACCGTGGAGACAACTTTCTGAACTGGTCGCTTGCACAATGGGCAGGCGGTTAACGGCGGACGCCCGGCGGGTCGGCGGAGTTCGAAACAACCGCCGCACACCTTGCAATCCCCGGTGAGCAGTTTGTATTCGTAAATCGGCATACTTTCGTCGGGCCGCTCGGGTCGGCACGCGTGGAAATAAGCCGCTAACGGAATGGAAACTGCATCCGGACGGATGCGCATTACCTTAAATGATCGCCGATCGTCGAGAGCGATCGCGCGTGGTTTACGCGAAGCTTTGGATGCGAGCCCCGTTTATCACACCCTGCGATTGATGCCCAATCGGGACAACCGCCGTGAGATTTTGAATGCTACCCGCCTTCGACCTCTGTTGACCTCTGTCGAATTCTACCAGCTGGACTTGGTGACGCCGGGAATCATTCCCTGAACGGCCAATTCGCGGAAGGTAAGACGAGAAAGCTTGAACCGGCGCATGAAGGCGCGACGGCGTCCGGTGAGTTGACAGCGGTTGACGACGCGTACCGGGCTCGCGTCTTTGGGAAGTTGCGAAAGTCCGATGTAATCCCCCTTGGCCTTGAGTTCCGCACGCAGGGCGGCGTACTTCGCCACCGTTGCCCGTTTGCGGTCATTTCTTTCAAGCCACGACTTCTTTGCCATAAGAGGGAGAAAGTACACTTTGTGATTTCAGGCGCAAGGGAAAAGTCGGGGAACTCGACTAAAAAAAGGCATGCTCACGCGAAGGCGCGAAGAAGCGGCGAAGGCTGGGTTTTGGGTTTTTGGGATGGGGGCTTTCCATCGGGGGGGGGGCTGATATTTCATCTCGGGTGGAGATCTGTCCGCCTTATGCAATTTGCCGGTTTTAAAAACTCGTTAAGTGTTCTTCATCTGCGGGCGTTGGCATGAAGAAGACGAACCTCGCCAAGGAGCATTATCAGAGGCTGCGACTCCTTTCCTGCGAGGAACTTTGGGAGGAGGAGGTGGCGGAATTTGACCGGGCAGAGTCTCGAGGGCGGCTGGATCGCGTGGCTGTCGTTCGGGCGGTGGGCGTCGTTTTTTCGGAATCGGGAACTCCCGAACAGCAGGCGCAGGCCATGGTGTGGCTGCGAGGATTGCTCAATGATCCGGAGGAAAAGGTTCGCCGTTATGCCATGACCGCGCTGCCCAAGCTCGGGGGCGGAGTTCGCGAGGAGGCGGATTTGCTGAATTTGCTGGCCGCCACATCCGGGGAGCGCGAGCGGAAGTTCGTCGCCCGAACACTCGAGAAGGTGGGCGGAAGCGCCACACTCTCCGGTGTGCCAGGCGTGCGGTTGAACGCGCAGACCGTGCGGAAGGTGGAGGCCAATCTGGCCCGGCAGGAGAATCCGGGAGAGATTCGTTTTGACAGGTTCCTGACCACGTTCGAAGGCGTGGAATTGCACCTCCACTGCCGCGAGGGGTTGGAGGAACTGCTTGCAGAGGAGGTGCGCGAGCAAACGGAGTCCGGTGGTCCGTTTCGCACCAACCACGTCCGCCCTGGATGTGTCGTCATCGTTCCTCATCGACCGTTCTCGATGGGGGATGTCTATGCGCTGAGATGCTTCAGTTCGCTGGGATTTGCGATGGACGAAGTGGGGAGCGCTCCCGATGAAACGGACGCCATCGCGAATGCGATTGCGTCACCGAACGGACGGAGAGTCTTGGAAGCTTTCACGGAGGGGCCGATCCGGTATCGGCTGGAGTTTGTCTCGAGGGGACACCAACGCAACGCCGTGCGACAGGTGGCCGACCGCGTGTATGCGCTGTGTCCGACCCTCTTGAATGATTCCCGCACGGCTCCGTGGCAGTTCAATGTGCGGCACGAGTCGGGTGGTTGCGCGGTGGAACTCACCCCGAGGCTACGGCCGGATCCGCGCTTCGCCTATCGGTTGGGCGACGTGCCGGCGGCATCGCATCCGCCTCTCGCCGCCGCGATGGCGCGGTTGGCAGGTTCGCAGGATGACGAGGTCGTTTGGGATCCGTTCTGTGGTTCCGGCTTGGAGATCGTCGAACGCAAGCTGCGCGGCGGAGTTTCACAGATTTTCGGCACGGATCGCAGCGCGGACGCGTTGATCGCGGCCAGACAGAACCTGATCGCAGTGGGAGGGGAGGCGATCCCGACGACGCTCGCCTGCTGCGACTTCCGCGACTACCAGACCGTGGACGGATTGCTTCCGGGGTCTCTTTCCCTGATTATCACAAACCCTCCAATGGGCCGCCGGGTACCCATTCCAGACCTTCCCGAACTGATGGCGGATCTCTTCCAAGCCGCGAGCGTTTTGCTGCGGCCGGGTGGAAGGCTGGTGTTTGCGAATCCGCTCTCCATCAAACCCCGCGATTCCCAACTCCGGCAGGTGACCCGACTCAGGGTCGACCTCGGGGGCTTTGCCTGTCACGTGGAAAAGTACGTGCGTATGTAGAATGACTCGGCGGCGACCGGTTATCCTAGATCCCGCGCTTTAAATCTGAAGAACAGCTGATTTCACCATGAAGGGCATGAAGCCCATGAAGGAAATGGCTCAAAAAGGGCTGAAAAGATGCACTCACGCGTGCACCCGTTCGGTGAACGAGATCATGCCAAGTCGGAACAGTAACTCATTCCTCTTCATGCTCTTCATGCCCTTCATGGTAGTTTGAACGGAGGCATTTAGGGTTATCCCTCGGACTGCTGCGGAGTGGACGACTCCTGCGGAGTTGAGGACTCCTGCGGAGTGGGCATCGAATCTGGTTCGCGTGGAAGGGTAAAGCTGAAGCGAGCGCCGCGGCCTGGGTTGCTCTCGACTTCCACCGTGCCGCCGTGTGCGAGGATGATGTTCTTCACGATCGAGAGACCCAATCCCGTCCCACCGCCGTCGCGCGATCGGTCCTTATGAACGCGGTAGAATCTCTCGAAAATGTGAGGCTGATCCTGCAAGGGAATGCCCGGGCCGTTGTCGACCACGGAAATCGTCACATGCCGGTCCGTCTGGCTTCCCTCCACGGCGATGACGGTTTCCTGGGTGCTCCCGTGTTGGAGCGCGTTGGTGAGGAGATTGAGCACAACTTGCTCTATTCGCATTTCATCCGCAATGACCGTGAAATTCGATGCGTCGAACCGCAACTCCAACCGAGCGCGCTTCTGTTCGATCGCGGGGGCGAGTTGCTCCACGATGTGACGACACAGTTCGGCCAGATCCAACGGAAAGAATTCGAGTTTCGCCGAACGGCTCTCCAGCTTTGATATGGTTAGCAGATCGTCGATGAGCAAATGAAGCCGCTGGGTATGCTTGTGCATGACCTTCAGCGCATGCTCGCTCATGGGTCGGTCATCAAGGGCTCCATCGAGGAGGGTTTCGATGTAACCGTTGATGATGGACAGGGGGGTCCGGAACTCGTGCGAGACATTCGCGACGAATTCCCTCCGCACGCTCTCCAGGTTCTTAAGCTCCGTGATATCGTGGAAGACGACGACCGACCCCACCGCTTCCCGGGAAGTGGAGGGAACGAGGGCCGCGGCGTAGACTTCGAACAACCGGGTCGTGTACCCGGTGTCCGTTGGCGTATCGAGCGGGATTTCGAGATTTTGCGGTTCCCCGTCCCGGAGGGTAGCCGCGATGGCCTGCTGGAGTTCGTGATTGCGGAAGACCTCGAGGATCCCTCGGTTCATGGGCGACTGGGCGGGTCGGAACATCCGCTGGATCGGGTCGTTGACGAGGCGGATGCGCTGCCAGCGGTCGACGATCAGGACGCCCTCGACCATGCTGCTGAGGATGGCGCGAAGGCTGAAGCCTTCGTCCGCGAGTTGTCGATCCTGGCGCTGAAGGATCTCCGCGACCCGCGCGATGTCGCGGCCGAGCCGGGCGAGGGGAGCGGTGGCGGGTCCCACCACGACGTCTTCAAAGTTTCCGGCGACGAGGCCGTGGAGGGATTCACGGATTTCCCGGAATGGGCGGATGACGCGACGCCAAACCCAAAGCCCGATGGCGGCCAGGGCGATCGCGATTCCCGCGAATACCGCTGTGTCGCTCAAGAAACGGGTGCGACCGCGTTGAAGCGGTAACCTTCTCCGCGAATGGTCTCAAGACGCGGAGCCTGATTGCAGAGTTTTTCCCGGAGCCGGCGCATGTGGGTATCCACCGTCCGCGTATCCACGACGTTCGTGTAACCCCAGACGTCGAAAAGGAGCACGTCGCGCGACTGCGTGCGGCCGCGCCGTTCGATCATCAGCGAAAGAAGCTTGAACTCCGTGGTCGTCAGATCGAGTCGGCGGCCGTCCACACGAACTTCAAAATTGCCCTTATCGACCACAAATCCATCGAATTCGATGATGTCCGCCCTGGCGGAAGCGCGGATGCGGCGTAGCAAGGCCTGGACGCGAAGGACGAGTTCGCGGGGGCTGAACGGCTTGGTAACGTAATCGTCCGCTCCGAGTTCGAGACCCGCGACCCGTTCCTCGGGCTGGCTCTTTGCGGTGAGCATGACCACCGGAATGTTCGTCGTGTGAGGGTCCCCCTTCAGCGTCTTGCAGACCTCCTGGCCGCTCAATTTGGGGAGCATGAGATCTAGGACGATGACATCCGGCCGCTGATTTCGCGCACTTTCAAGCCCTTCCGAACCGTTCTTCGCAATGAGAACCTGAAAACCGGCGCGATTTAGGTTGTAGCGCAGAAGGTCCACGACATCGGTTTCATCTTCGACAACAAGGACGGTATCTTGCATGGCAGTGGTTTGGATATTGGGCTCCCGGACTCGATACGTTTGGCTCTACCCCGGGCGATGGAAAAATTCGATACGTAAATCGCGGGTAAGTCGAATGCCATTGTGCGATTTTTCCGCATCTTTCCCGTTTCCTCCCCATCCGCCCACGAGCCCGATCTCAGGGCTGCCGGGCCGCTTTTAAAAGAAATTTGAAAAAAATTGCCAAGCCGTTGAACGAATTCCCCGCGCAGGCGTCAAAGTTATTGGTTAAGGCAATCGATTCAGGCCGCTCTCCGCTCAGTTTTCCTTGTTTCTGATGCGCGGATGATGCGGCCTGAATCATTTTTGGGGTATCCCCAGGGAAGCAGGCCGCTCCAATCTACGGGGCCTGCCGGAATTCCGGGTGCCGGATTTTTCCGCCTGCGTCTGCCGTTTGGATGCATGCGGCGACGCCAATGGCTGCAATGACGAGCGTCACGATGGCCACGGGAAACAACGCGCGGGGAAATTTCCAAAGTGTCAACAGTCCGATCGCCGCGAGAATGGCGGCGGCATAAACCGGTTTGCTCGCACGTTCTGCGAGGCGACCGTGCGTCATGAGTGCGCGAGATCCCGCTTCATCCAGCGGTGGCGCGATTTTGTCGTCGCCAAACCGCTCCGCCGCTTCCTCGCCGGTTTCCATGACAAATGGAATCGTCCCCGCGCAAAGCAAAACGGCGATCAATCCGGCGCCGATGGTGGTGCGATGTCGCGTGGCGATCCCGATGACCAGCGGGATCAGGGCCACCGCGAGGCCCACAATGGGGAAGTGATTGAGGAGAAGGTGCAGGTGTTCGGGAGGCATGTCAGGTTACCAAGGTTTGGTTTTCGCGGAGGAGCGCTGCGTATTCCAGGCTGTCGACGAGTGCCAGCCAGCTGGCCTCGATGACGTTGTCAGACACTCCCACGGTTCCCCAGTCGCGGGTGCCGTCGCCGGAGACGATCAAGACGCGCGTCCGCGCTGCCGTGCCCCGCGATCCATCCACGATCCGAACTTTGTAGTCGGTCAATTTGATGTCGTCCACCCAGGGATGGAAAGGCCGCAGCGCTTTGCGCAGGGCGGCGTCGAGTGCGTTCACGGGTCCGTCTCCCTCCGCGACGGTGTACTCGTGAACTCCGTCCACGATGACCTTCACGGTGGCTTCGCAGCTTTCGCAGCCCGGCTGGGAACGTCGGAACGAGCAGTGGAACTCCCGGAGCTCGAACAGGGGTTTTCGCGTCGCGAGCAAGTTGCGAAGGAGGAGCTCAAACGACGCATCGGCCGCCTCGAACTCATAGCCGTCGTGCTCCATCTGCTTCACACGCTTGAGAAGCTCCGCGACCTTGGGCGAGCCTTTCTCGAGCTCGATCCCCATGTCCTTCGCCTTCAGTAGAATGTTGCTCTGACCCGAGAGTTCGGAAACCAGCACGTTTTGGTGGTTGCCAACGGACTCCGGGAGGATGTGCTCGTAGCTGCGCGCCACTTTTTGGATGGCGTTGACGTGCATTCCGCCTTTGTGGGCGAACGCGGTGCTTCCCACGAAGGGAGCGCGAATGTTGTGCGGGCAGTTTGCGAGTTCGTCGATGAACATCGAGAGTTCCCGAAGGCGGGACAAGTCCTCGACCACGGGAAATCCAAGCTTGAGCTGGAGGTTGGGGATCACGCTGGTGAGGTTGCAATTCCCCGTGCGTTCGCCGTAGCCGTTGATCGTCCCCTGAACTTGGATCGCTCCCACGCGGACGGCCGCCAAGGCGTTCGCAACGCCGACCTCGCAGTCGTTGTGGGTGTGAATGCCAACCGGCTTTCCGATGCGATCCATGACGGTGCGCGTGATCGCAGCGATTTCATCCGGCAGCGTGCCGCCGTTGGTGTCGCAGAGAACCAGTAAATCCGCTTCGCTGGCTGCGGCGAGGGTTGCGAGGGCATGCTCGGGGTCATCCTTGTAACCGTCGAAGAAATGCTCGGCGTCGTAGATGATTTCCCGACCATGCCGCTTCAGGTAAGCGACGCTGTCCGAGATCATCGATCGATTCTCGGCGGGGGTCACTCCGAGGACCTCCGTCACGTGGAGGAGCCAGCTTTTGCCGAACACCGTGATCACGGGCGTTTTTGCGTCGAGGAGCGTCTGGATCTGCGGGTCCTTCTCGACCGCGAGATTCGGGCGGCGCGTGCTGCCGAACGCGGCGATGCGGGTGCGACCCCAATCGCGTCCAGCGGCTTCGTTGAAAAATGCGATGTCTTTCGGATTGGATCCGGGCCAACCGCCTTCGATGTAATCGACTCCGAACGCGGCGAGGCGTTCGGCGACGCGGATTTTGTCCCGGAGGCTGAACGAAACGCCTTCGCCCTGCGTACCATCGCGCAGGGTCGTGTCATAGATCGTAACTGCTTTCATCGGAGAGTGTGGGGTTACCATTTGGCGGACTCGAAACGGCCTGCGGCTTCTTCGGCTTTGAGTCTGCTGTTGAATGCGCTCACGCGGAAGTATCCTTCGCCGGCGGGACCAAACCCGGCACCTGGCGTGACGACGATGTTCAACTCCTGCAGCACGCGGTCGAACATTTCCCAACTGCCGATGCCATCCGGAGTTTTCACCCAGAGGTAAGGTGCATTCGTTCCTCCGGTGCACACGAGCCCGCCGCCCGCGAGCGCCTGGCGCAGGATGTGGGCATTGCCCATGTAGTGGGAAACCAAAGCGGCGACTTCCTCGCGGCCTTCCGGCGAGTAAAGTGCCTCCGCAGCGCGCTGAGTGACATAGCCGACCCCATTGAATTTCGTGCTGAAACGTCGGTTCCACAACGGATGCAACGGACGCTTCTCCGTTCCCTTGGACACGCGGCACATGAGGGTCTTCGGGACGATCGTGTAGGCGCAGCGCACGCCGGTGAAACCGCCGTTTTTCGAAAAGCTCCGGAACTCGATGGCGCACTCCGTCGCGCCGGGGATCTCGTAGATGGAATGCGGGATCGATTGGTCCGTGATGTACGCCTCGTATGCGGCGTCGAAAAGGATGACCGCTTCGTAGGCCCTCGCGAAGGCGACCCATCGGGATAGCTGCTCGCGGGTGGCCACCGCACCCGTGGGGTTGTTCGGCGAGCAGATGTAGATCAGGTCGACGGGGTGGTTGGGAACCGACGGCACGAAGCCGTTTTCCTCGGTGCACGGGAGGTAGACCAATCCGTCGTAGAGACCGTTTTCATCCGCCTCGCCGGTGTGTCCGGCCATGACGTTGGTGTCCACGTAAACGGGATACACGGGGTCCATGACGGCGATGGAATTCTGG
>Ga0247834_1007283_pt1 | contig 11869 bp, 7 predicted proteins | sample LaCruzMarch2015__8_FD_187118 | JGI IMG/M metagenome (GOLD analysis project Ga0247834, IMG submission 187118) | Freshwater microbial communities from meromictic Lake La Cruz, Castile-La Mancha, Spain - LaCruzMarch2015_12m | ecosystem: Environmental > Aquatic > Freshwater > Lake | place: Spain... | reverse complement strand
GGCGTTGATGCTTGCGCATGAGGGTGGTTATGTGAACCACAAACTTGATCCAGGCGGCATGACCAACCTTGGCGTAACCCAGCGGGTTTGGGAAGAGTGGGTTGGTCACGAGGTTGACGAGAAGCAGATGCGGGCACTTACCCCCGAAACCGTTGCACCTCTTTATAAAAGGAAGTACTGGGATGCTTGCAGAGCTGATGAGATTGTATCTGGTTTTGACTACGCTGTTTTTGACTTTGCTGTTAATTCCGGGGTCGGGCGTGCTACTAAGGTTTTGCAGAGTTGTGTTGGGGCTACTCCTGATGGCGGTTTTGGTAGCATTACTCTTGGCTTAGTTAAAAAAGCTGAAGAAGAGAACGCAGCAGAATTAATCGCCAAATACAGTGATACACGGCTACAATTTCTAAAGTCCCTCAAAACTTGGCCTGTGTTCGGTAAAGGCTGGGAGCGTAGAGTAAATGAGGTAGAAGATACAGCACTTAAGATGTTAGGGTAAACCATGAAAAAAATAAATAGCCTCTTTGTTTACGCCAAGCCAAGCGGGGTCTAAAAATGCTCCAGAAACTTCAGTTCAGGCCAGGAATCAACAGGGAAGGAACTGATTACAGCAATGAGGGCGGGTACTATGCCTGCGATAAAGTGCGCTTTCGTTCTGGTTTCCCAGAAAAGATTGGTGGTTGGATTCGTTTATCTAATGATACATTCCTTGGTGTCTGCCGTGCCCTGTGGAACTGGGTTACATTAACTGGTGCTAACTTATTGGGGGTAGGTACTAACCTAAAGTACTACATCGAAGAAGGTGGTGACTACAACGATGTTACGCCCTTACGTGAAACGTTTACACATGCTTCACTGCCAACTACAGATAACTGCATAACTACGACAAACGGGTCTACCCTAATAACCGTTAACTATGCCGACTACGGTGGTATTTCAGATGACTTTGTAACTATATCTGGCGCTGTTACGGTTGGTGGTATTCCTGTAGATGAGCTAAATGGCGAACATCAGATTACTTACGTTGACCTAGATACCTTTACTTTTAGAGTAACAAGCAGTGCAACATCGACTGCTACTGGCGGTGGCACAGCAATTACTATGGCTTTTCAGATAAATACTGGTTTGGCTGTGTATGTTCGAGGTACTGGTTGGGGTGCAGGTACATGGCCTTCGTACATCAACACCACACTTACAAACCCGTTTACTTGTGCTTCTACAGGCATACAGACACTTATTGTGACGCAGGCTACTCACGGCTTGACTACTGGTGACTACGTTTACTTTAGGAGTATTGCGTCTAACCCCTGTGGTATTAATCGCTTAATGCTGCAAAAAGCCTTTTCAGTTATTGTTACTAGCCCCAATACCTATACCATTAATATAGCGTCCCTTACTGCAGACACAACTACTTCAACTGCAGCCTCTGGTGGGGCTGTATCTGTTTCGACTCCTGTAGCTCCTGTTCGTGGTTGGGGTGCAGCTGCTGATGTGGGTATTGGTCAGCAGTTACGCTTATGGACTAACGATAACTTTGGTGAAGACTTACTACTTTCTTCTCGTGGTGGTGCTATTTACTACTGGGACGCTACTACTGGAATATCTGTTCGAGCAAAACTATTAAATACTGTTGCTACTGATGCTGGTTATCCCGGGCAGTTTGTGCCTAACACCACGAATCAGATTATTGGTTCTTCTATTCAGCGTTTTGTTATTGCGTTTGGGTCTAACCCATACGACCCGATCGATGCCTCTACCCAATTTGACCCGTTATTAGTACGCTGGTCTGACCAAGAAAATCCGTTTGACTGGGTTCCTGCAGTTACCAACCAGTCTGGTGAATATCGCTTAAACATCGGCTCTTACATCATGTGCGCTAGATCAACCCGTCAAGAGCTTTTAGTTTGGTCTGATGCCGCTATTTATTCTATGCAGTACCTTGGGCCTCCTTATGTTTGGGGTTTCCAGTTGTTGCAAGATAACATCTCAATCATGTCGCCTAACTCCGCTATTACAGTAAACAACGTAACCTACTGGATGGGTGCAGATAAGTTCTTCTTATATACAGGACGTGTAGAAACATTGCCGTGCACTCTGTGGCAGTACATTTTTGACGATATTAATAAAGACCAGTCGTTCCAAGTATTTGCTGGGTCTAATGAGGCTTACAGTGAAGTGTGGTGGTTCTACTGTTCTAATGGTTCTAACACCATAGATAAATACGTAATCTACAACTACCTAGAGCGCACTTGGGCTTATGGCTCTATGGATAGAACTGCTTGGTTAGATTCTGGCTTGCGCCAATATCCAATGGCTGCGTATGAGCTAGGGAACAAAGTGCTTTACCACGAAGCTAACGTAGATGACGTATCAGGGTTAACACCAGTACCTATCACCGCTTATGTTCAGTCTTCGGATTTCGACATTGGAGATGGTCACAATTTTGGGTTTGTATGGCGCATCTTGCCAGATATTACCTTTGATGGTTCGAACGTAAATGAACCGTATGTGACTATGACTATTAGACCACGGCAAAACTCGGGTGCTCCATATGGTGTTGCCGACAGCCCACAGGTAGCTAGTACACAAAACTACAGCACTAGAAACACCTATAACGTACAGCGGTTTGATGGGCAGGTATATACCAGAATCAGAGCACGTCAGATGAGCTTTAGGATTGAGTCAACTACGCTTGGTGTTGCTTGGCAGTTAGGAAGCCCTCGAATTGATATTCGTCCTGATGGCAGGAGATGACTTGTAATCTTTGTAAATGTCTATATAATAGAGACTCCATAAGGAGAATTTATGAAACTAGTAGACCGTACGGGACAGCGTTTTGGTAGGTTAAGTGTAGTAGAGCAAGCAGGACGGAACGAACTAAAAAAAGTTCTTTGGAAGTGTAGATGCGATTGTGGTGCAGAAGTTATAGTTGTAGCTGGTAGTTTGGTAACAGGAAATACAACCTCATGCGGTTGTGCTTTAAAGGAAACAATAACAAAGCATGGTGGTACTGGTAAAGGTTCATACAACACATGGCGAGCAATGATTAGAAGATGTAACAATCCAGAAGACAAAGATTACCCAAGATACGGTGGTAAAGGGGTTTCTGTCTGCGCGGAATGGCTTGATTACGCAAAATTTGCAGAAGATATGGGTGAGCCTATAGGTGATGAAACCCTTGACCGCATAGACGTATATGGCAACTATGAACCGTCCAACTGCCGTTGGGCTGGTGTTAAAACGCAAAATAGAAATACAAGACTACGTGTTAATAGCACAACAGGGTTTACTGGTGTATCGGCTGTAGGGAAAAGATTCCTAGCAAAAATAACAGCTTCAAAAAAATCTTACTATTCTAGTTTATGTGACACAGTAGAAGAAGCTGTCGCAGCCCGTAAAGAGCTAGAGCGCCTACACTGGACGGATAGTTAATGGCAAAGACACTACGCCCCTCAAAAGCACCTAGTTTACTGATTGCACCAGTAGTCTACGACCAACGCTATCAAGATCAACTAAACAATGCCCTGCGCCTGTACTTTAACCAAGTAGATAACTTTAATAGTGGGTTGATGGAGAACGCAGGTGGAAAATATTTGAACTTCCCAAACCTGTACATAGCCGACCTAAATACGCAATACGCCACTGGGGACAACGTAGCTACTCCTGTTGTATGGGGTACCGTTGCTAAGAACGAAGGGTTTACTGTAGCGGGTACTGAATTTACTCCGGTATGGAATGGGGGGTATCGGTTTGACTATCGGCTACAGGTAGAGAACTCGTCAGCTAGTCCGCACACTGTTTATGTTTGGCTAAAAAAAGATACTGTTAATGTCCCTAATTCGTGCACAAAATTTACTATTCCTGCCGATGCTGGCGTTGAGTCATACGTAGTCTGCGCTTCATTTATAGAGCTAGACTTAAATGGTGGCAGTGTTCTAGAGCTTTATTGGGCTACTGATAAGGCAGCTACTAGCGGTGGTGGACTCGGTGTCTATCTAGAGGCTTATCCTGCACAAGTTTCGCCAATTGCATTACCAGCAATTCCATCAGCTTATGGCTCAATAACGTTTGTTTCAGAGCTAGATCAATGATAAACTTCAACATAATCAACAGTGAGGCCTAAATGGGACTGCACAATACAGCACATTACCTAAAGTCTAAGGGTCGGGGTACCGATACTGAGCTCGTTCACATGTCAAAACGTGAGATTAAGGGCCTTCAACAGTTGGCTATGGCTCATGGCGGCTCTCTTACGGTTAACCCAGATACAGGCTTAGTCGAAGCTGGATTCTTAGAGCAAGCCCTTCCTATCATAGCCGCCGCCGCTGCTACTTACTTTACTGGCGGTGCTGCTGCTGCTGCTTTAGGCCCTGCTGGCTTTGGTCTTGGCGCTACTACCGCTGGTATTGCTGGTGGCGCTTTAGCTGGTGCTGGTATATCTGGGCTTACAGCTGCGGTTACTGGTAAAGATGTAGGTAATGCTGCGCTTATGGGCGGAGTTGGTGGTGCTATCTCTGGTGGTTTAGGTGCCTATGGGCCTACTGATGTAGCTGGTAGTACTGGTGCCGTTGCTACCCAAGAAGCCGCAACTAATGCGGGTACTCAGGCTATTGGTGGTGCCACCGCTACCCCTGCTTCAACTGGTATAGACCCAGGGTTACTAGAGGGAATGTCTAAAGAACAGGTTTTAGCCCAAGCAGGCCCTCAAACAGTAAGTCCACAACAACTGTCTCAAGGTGTGTCTCAAGGCATGTACACTCCGCAACAAGCCACTCAGTATGGCCAGGCGTACACTAATGCGTATGCTAATGCACCACAACCAACATATTATAGCCAGTTAAAGCCTGACCAATATATCCAAAAAGCGGGTATTTTAGCGTTGCCTGCAGCGGGTTTAGTAGGAGACCAACAGCAGCAGCAGTTAGGTCCTGAAGATGAGACTAGCCCAGTACCACGTATTTCATCTAATTTCCAAGCGTATGTACCGCCGCAACCTAGCCCATATTATAAAGCTAGGTATCCAAAATATGCTGATGGTGGCATTGTGGCATTTCAGAATGGGGGTCCAGTTGAGCGCATGACTGCGCAAAATACCGCTATTAACCCACAAGGTGGCCTATACCCACAGGGCATGATTAATAAGACTCAGTACGCTACACCATCGCAACGCCCTACAAGTTTAGAAGTGGTAGAGTCAGAACCAAACTATGGCGCTAGGGTTAACCCTATAACTGGAACTTTAATGGCTAAAGGGGGTCTGCCCGCCGACGCTATGAAAGACATGCCTAGTTTCAACCCAAAAGTAGTCTCTGATTCTGATGCTAATACCCGTGGGCTAAGCGCTCTTGATGCTACTAACTACCGCAATAAAAAGTTAATGGCTAAGGCGGGCATTAAAATGGCTGAAATGCCTAAAACTGGTATTAAGTCTTTAGGTGGTGACTTCTCTGATGTTGGAGCTGGTGGTGGCGTTGCTCATTTAGGTGATTACTCAGACGGCGGGCGCTTATTAAAAGGTCCTGGCGATGGTATGTCAGATAATATCCCCGCTACGATTGGCCGTAAGCAGCCCGCAAGACTTGCAAATGGAGAATTTGTGGTGCCCGCCGATGTTGTGTCTCACCTTGGGAATGGGTCTACTGATGCAGGAGCCAAGAAGCTCTACGCAATGATGGATAAGATTCGCCGTGCGCGCACAGGTAAAAAGAAGCAGGCACCAGCGGTTAATCCGAATAAATACTTACCAGCTTAAGGAACGATTATGGCAGGCGGAGGAGGAGCAGCACCAAGTACAACACAAGGCACACAAGCTCAGGTAGGGGGGTTTGGGTTTGGGCCAGCAACACAGACAGCGATAAACCCACAAGCTCAGGGGGGGATGCCGCTAGCACAACAACAACAACAACAACAACAACAACAACCAGCTCCACAGCAAGCAATGCAGCAAAGGGCTGTTTCGCCATTAATGCAACAACAGATGATGCGTCAACAACCGCAACAACAAATGTATAACCCGTATCAGCAACAAATGATGCGTCAACAACCGCAACAACAAATGTATAACCCGTATCAGCAACAAATGATGCGTCAACAACCGCAACAACAAATGTATAACCCGTATCAGCAACAGACAGGTGGGTTACAAGCTGCGTTGATGCAGTTAATGGGACAGTACAACCAACCCATGATGCGCCAGCAGATGCCTCAATACGGACAACGCCCACAAACTAATCCCTTAGCGTATCGTCCTGATATGTCTCAGGCGCAAGCTGCTCTGTCTAATGTGAAGCCTAGTGTGCAAAAAACTACTATGGACACTATGCAAGCACGAATTGCAGAGTTAGAAGCGCAGTTAGCTCCTAGGCAAGAGGCATACGACAACAGTGGTGGTGGTTAATGCAGCTGACTATTCGCCCTGTACCGACAATGCATTTTCATCAAACATGGCCTTTAGTAGAAGAGTTGTTTGTTAAAGCCAATAAATACGATGCAGGTGATTACACGACTGAACAAATTAAGGCTTCTCTATCAAGTGGTAGTTGGTTATTATTAGTGGCAACGGACGAAGAAAACGCTATTCACGGTGCTGCATCTATTAGTTTTTACAACATGCCTAATTTCCGTGTTGGTTTTATTACTGCAATGGCTGGTAAAGCAATTGTTAACAAAGATGTATATGGACAAGTTTGTGCAATATTAAAAGCTAATGGGGCTACACGAGTTCAGTGCGCCGCTAGACCGTCAGCAGCAAAGTTGTACACACAGGTTGGTATGGAAGAACGCCACATTATTATGGAAACTAAGCTATGAGTTTTTTAAAATCTAAATTTAACGGCTGGTTGGTCGACGGTACACGCACCCCATATACGGGCGGTGGCGGTGGAAGTCCTGGCCCAAGTACTACCTATTCCCAGACATCTAATATCCCAGAATATGCACGTCCATATGTAGAGAACATGCTGCAGTCTACTCAGGCGCAGATCTACAACGACGACATGACTTCTTTCCGTCCGTATACACCTTACAGTACGGATGTTAATAATTACTTCGCTGATTTTTCACCTCTACAACAATCAGCCCAACAATCTGCGTATAACTTACAAGTTCCTGGACAGTATGGGTTAGCCACAGGTTTAGCTGGCGCTGCTGGTATTGGTTCTTTAGGTGCACAAGATCATGCTGATTACCTCAGTGGGCAGTCTTTAGGGTATGGCCAAGCAGGCCAAACTTACGGTGATGTGGGTCAAATGTATGGAGCTCAAGGCGCACAACAGGCCCAACTAGCCGCACAAAATGCGCAGTTACAAGCCCAACGCTATGGCCAACAAGCGGTTAGGACTGGCCAACAGTCACTGGGCTATGGTCAACAAGGTGCTCAATATGGTCAAGGCGCTGTTGGGTTAGGCCAAGATGTGACTCAATTAGCCCAGCAACAAGGTTTAGGTTACGGTGCGCAAGGCGCAGGATATGGCTCTGCCGCTGCTGGTTTAGCCCCACAGGCTCAGCAATATGGTCAAGGTGCCGCTGATATTGGTATGGGTGGTCTTGGTTATGGCGCACTAGGTACTGGCTATGGTGCGCAAGCCGCTGGGCAAGCACAACAAGGTTATGGTGCCGGCGCTCAATTTGCACAACAAGCTACTGACCCTGCAGCTACCAGAGCATACATGTCCCCATATATGCAAAATGTTGTCGACTATCAAAAGTCCCAAGCCCTACGTGATTATGAAATGGCAGCTCCATATCGTGCGGCTAAAGCTGTTGGTGCTGGGGCCTTTGGTGGTAGTCGGCAAGCTATTGAATCTTCTGAGGCACAACGTTCTTTAATGTCTCAGTTACAAGGTATTGAGGCTACAGGCTCTCAAGATGCGTTTAAAAATGCTCAAGCCCAACAACAGTTTGGCGCTAACTTAGGTCTGCAAGGTTTACAAGCAGGCTATCAAGGTACCGGCATGGGCATTCAAGGTGCTCAGACAGGTTTATCTGGACTTGGTACAGCAATGCAAGGCCAACAAGCGGGCTTAGCCGGTTTACAGGGTGCTGGTTCTTTGTATGGTCAAGGTATGCAAGGTGCTGGCGTTGGTTTGTCTGGTTTGCAAGGGGCACTAGCAGGTTCAGCTCAAGGCTTGCAAGGATACCAAACTGGTTTACAAGGCGCTCAAACAGGTATGCAAGGCGTATCAGGTGCACTAGCTGGATATAACACAGGGTTACAGGGTGTTGGCCAACAACTCGGTGCGGGCCAATTGGGGCTATCTGGTACTGGTCAAGGTATTCAAGGCGCACAGGCGGGTATGCAAGGCGCTCAAACAGGACTCCAAGGCGTGCAAGGCGCAGTCGGTGCAGGTCAATATGGCTTAGCTGGATATGGACAAGCTACACAAGCAGCTAATGTGCTGGGTACTTTAGGTGGTCAACAGCTAGGCGCAGAGCAAAGTATTATTAGTACACAAGCACAGCAAGGTGCGACTCAACAAGCCCAAGAGCAAGCTAAGATCAATCAAGCTATTCAAGATTACGCTACTCAGCAACAGTACCCTATGATGCAGTTGGGGATGATGTCAAATATGTTGCGTGGCTTACCAATGCAGTCTCAAACTACTCAAATGTATCAAGCACAGCCTTCTACCCTACAACAGGGTATTGGTTTATTAGGTGCTGGTGCGTCCCTCTATGGTGCTGGAGCTGGTAAAGCAGGTGGCGGTCATATTAAAGAAATGGCTGAGGGCGGTATTGCTGGATATAAATATGGTGGCGCTATCCCAGAAGCTAAGCTAACAGGTATGGCCGACAACTTAAGTATTCAACAGTTGCAACAACGCCTTGCAGATAAAGACTTAGATAGTGGGGAGCGTCAGATTTTTGCTGATGCACTACAAGATAAGACTAAAGATAAAGCTCGCTACGCTGGTATAGCTGGAGCTGGTGGGGGCTTGTTCAACACAATGGGCTATGCTGGTGGTGGCATCTTGGCGTTTGCTGATGGAGACTTAGTTGAGGAAGAAGTTAACCAAAAACCTACTACTATTGCAGAGCAATTAGCATTGCAAAGATCACTAGGGCCTAAAGGCAAGTTTGGTGAAAATACTGAGAAAGACATTACAGCTCGTGAGGAACAAGCAGCTAAACGCCTAGATAGAGCTGAAAAAATTGCAATGGCGCAAGGTTTCCTTGAGTTTGGTGGTACAGCTGCTCCTGGGGGTATTGGTCAAGCAGGTATTGCTGGAGTTAAGAAGTACGCTGAAGGCTATGGCAAGGCTATTGATAGTCAAGAAGCATTTAAAGCTGAAACTGCTAAGATGAACCGAGAGCTAGAGAATGCTCGTCGTGCTGAAGAACGTGGTGATGTTAAGACTGCAACAGAATCCCAAGCTAAGTATGAAGATATCCAAGCACGCCTTAAAGCTGCACAGATTAGTGCTGCTGCTTCTCATGCTGCAGTTAACTTAAAGCAAGAAGAAAAGAATGCTATTAAAGCTGACCTTACTAAATCACTTGGTAGGGAGCCAACAATGGCTGAAATCCTTAGTGCATATGCTAAGGCGACATCTGTTGCAGATGAATCCTCTGATGCACGTCTACGAGTTGCTGCTAACACTGCATACCAGAAATGGGAAGCTGGAATTATCCTTGACCCAACATTTAGAGACCTACAAAAGAAAGCGGTTAAAGGTGATGAAGCAGCTGCAGCTAAGATTGAGCAAATAAAATCCGCTAAACGTCAGCAAATTAATGCTGAAATAATGGGTACACAAACTGCTGCAGCTCCAGCACCTACTCCATCGGTTATGTCACCAGACAAAGATGGTAATATCCAAGTACCTGGTAAAGGCACGTTTAAGCAACTTCCTAATGGCAACTACGTAAAAGTAGGTTAATACATGGCTCGTGAATACACGGCAGAAGAGTTAGGTTTATCTTCTAAGCAGAAAGAATACACGGCCGAAGAACTTGGTTTGCCTGAAGGCACTCGAGAGTTTACTGCCGCTGAGCTTGGTTTAGAGCAAGAGCCGTCTAAAGATACCGGCATCATGAGCATGATGGGTAGGGGCATTGTGCGTGGGGCTAAACAGACAGGCTCCGCAATAGCCGACGTTATTCCAGCTATGGTAGCAAGTGCTCTTGGTAAAGACGAGTACGCCAAGAAGCAGATGGAAGAAGCTGCTCAAACCCAACGTGAGATCGAAAAAGATTATGGTGCTAGGTATAAATCCCTAGAAGATGTTAAAGGGGTCGGTGACTACATACCGTTTGCCTTAGAAACATTAGCTGAGCAAGTACCTAATATGGCTACTGCTTTAGTACCAGGTGTTGGTGGTGGTGCTTTGGCAGCTAGAACGGTTGCTGGTATGGCGGCTAAAGAAGCGGCTAAACGGGTTGCAGTCGGTCAGGCTACAGGTACATACCTTGGTTCCTATGCTTTAAATGCGCCAGAAATATTTCAGAATATCCATGACGAGACTGGCAAGATGGAGCCAGCCGCAGCTCTTTTAGCGGGTTCAGTTTCAGCTGCGTTAGACTCCGTATTACCAACTACCCTCCTCAATAAACTAACTCCAGGCGTAAAAGCTGGTGTAGTTGAGCGTTTACTAGAAAAATCAGGTATGCCATCTGAGATAGCTAGAAAAGTTATTGGCGGCGCAATTACAGGAGTAGCAGCAGAAGGCCCTACTGAGGCAGCTCAAGAAGCCATTAGTATTGCAGCAGAGAAGTTTGTCCAAGATAACCCAGAGGTATGGGGTAGCAAAGAATTTAACCGTTTGATTGAATCAGGCGTGCGTGGTGCTGTCGGCGGTGCTGGGTTTGGAGCTATTGGTGGGGCAGGAGAAACTTATGTTCAGCGTGCAGATAGCCGCAAAGTAGATAAAGAGTTTAGAGACACAGTCGTTGAGGACTTTGAAGCTAAATTTGAAGAAACCAAAGGTAGAGCACCTACTAAAGAAGAAACAAAAGTATTTGTTGATGCCGTAGAGCAAGCACGTGAAGAACAAAAAGCTGAGGAGACTGCAAGTGAAGATACTGGAGCTGACACCAGAGCTGCTGAGTCAAGCATTTCTATACCTGGAGAGTTCGATACGGGAACCACTAGAGCTACCGTTGACACTGAAGACGTTGCCACGCGAAGCATGGTTGGAGATAATGGACTTGCTGGAATCCCTACAGATAGAGAAACGGCAGAGCCAAGTGCACTAGATACTAAAACGTTCGATGAGCTACGTGAGATTAGAAATAACTACCAAGCAGAGTTAAATGCCCTGTTGTACAAAAACGGCAACAAGCCAAAAGAAGGTACCAAGCGACGTGAAGAATATGACGGATTGCATACCCGTTTAATTGATATTAGTAACAGAATGGACCAGAAGTACAAGGAAACTGAGGCTACTAAAGACGTAGAGGTAGACCCGTTACGAAACTATTTTGATACAAAAAATAAGCTCAATGCTAGGTATGATGAGATCCAATTAACTTTTGATGAGCTAAATGATAAGTACTGGGCTTTAGAATATAAGCCTGATTACGCAGCGGTTGCTGAGCGGAAAGAGGTATGGCGGCTAAAGAATGCGATTGCTAAAGAGCAGGATTCAATCCTTACCCAACTTGAAAACCTTAAACTTCCTCCTGTACCAGACGCAGTCAAGCAAGAACTAGCAGGTGCCCCAGACGCAGTTAAGCAGGAATTTGCTACTCCGCAATATAGTGAAGCCGACTTAGCTGAATTAAAACGTAGAGAAAACGTTGTCCAAGAAGAAACTCGCCTTCGTGAAGTAGAAAGCTCCCTAAAGCATTTTGAACCAGAAGGTGTAGCAAAAGGACATTTTGGTCCTGGCCGTATGTCTCGCAGCAAAATCATAATGATGCCTATTGATGATTT
>Ga0247834_1007281_pt1 | contig 11873 bp, 6 predicted proteins | sample LaCruzMarch2015__8_FD_187118 | JGI IMG/M metagenome (GOLD analysis project Ga0247834, IMG submission 187118) | Freshwater microbial communities from meromictic Lake La Cruz, Castile-La Mancha, Spain - LaCruzMarch2015_12m | ecosystem: Environmental > Aquatic > Freshwater > Lake | place: Spain... | reverse complement strand
CCAAAATCCGCAACAAAACCCTCAAGATCAAAAAGATAAAGAGCAGAACCAGCCAAGTCAGCCTCCACCGAACCAACAAGCTCAGCCGCAACAACCCAAGAGTGAACAGCAAAAAAAACAGGAAGAGCAGCGACTAAAAAAAGAGGACGCCAAGCGACTGCTGGAAACAGCTGTGGGGCCGGACGACCGCAAAAATGCACAGAAATACCGTGCAGCGCATCAGCAGTCCAAGCCGAAAACCTCCAAAAAAGATTGGTGATTAAGCCTTTAAATTTGGATTGATATTCTCGGACAGCTCCCGGTAAATTTCCTGCCATTCCGGATTTTCAGCCAATAAGCCAAGGTGTCGGCGCACAGTGTCTACATCGCCGCGCATGGCTGGCCCGGTTTGCATTCGGGCGGGCGAATCCTGCAAGGCTTTGGCGAGTGTTTCTTCCATGAGCGGATGGAGTAGTTCAAATGGCAGGTCTTTTTCGTCCAAAATTTTCTCTGCAATGGCAAAGCAGCGATTGGCAAAGTTGTTAGCAAAAACGGCGGCGACATGGAGCAAGGCGCGTTGGTCGTCATTGACACGGTAAACCAGGTTGCCAATGGTTTTTGCTATTTTTTTCAGGAACAAAACATCCTCGTCGGATTGAGCATCCACACAGAAAGGAATTTTTGACCAAACGGGCGTGTGCTCCAGGGAAAAGGATTGCAGCGGATAAAAAACGCCATATCGCTCAAAATGAGATGCTAGCAGCACTCCAGCGGTACCCCCGGAAGTATGCGTTACCAGCGCGTCTTTAACATACGGCGCGATAGCTTCGGCCACAAACTCGATGGCATCGTCACGCACCGCAATGATGATCCAATCAGCATCAGGAATTAGGTCCGCAGGGCTGTCAGACCAGGGGACATGGAGACTTTCGGCCAGTGCTTCAGCATTTTCCGCCGTTCGGCTGATGACCTGAGCTACAGGTAATCCCTTGCTTTTCAGGCGTTTGCCCAAGTGCCAGGCTATACGGCCCGCACCGATGAGGACGATTTTCATGATGAATATTGACTATTGACCGTTGACTATTGACCGTTGACTTTTTACTTTTTACTTTTGACTGTTTCCACAAAAGCACGTACACCATCCAGTGGGGTATCTGGGTACACTCCGTGGCCGAGGTTGGCGATATGTTTGCCACCAAAAGCCCGAAGCATCGCAAGGGTTTCTTTTTCAATGGTTTTAGTGTCGGCGTAAAGCGTGCAGGGGTCGAGATTGCCTTGCAAAACCTTTGTGCCTCCTGTTTTTAGTCGCGCAAATTCAGGGGAAATATTCCAATCGAGCCCCAGAACTTGACAAGGCAATTCAGCTAAATCTTCCAATGCAAACCAGGCTCCCTTGGCAAAAACAGTCTTTGGCACTTCGGGCAATGAATCACAAATCTGGCGCAAATACGGCACGGCAAAAGCGCGATAATGCGCTGGCGGCAGTTCACCCGCCCAGGAGTCGAACAATTGCAGAAGATCGGCGCCCGCAGCAACTTGTTGGCGAAGATAAGCAATGGTGGTATCCGTAATTTTTTGAAGCAGCTCGTGGGCAAGTGCGGGCTCGGTATAGAGCAGGCGACGAGCTTTTGAAAATGTTTTGCTGCCACTGCCCTCTACCATGTATGCAAGAATCGTCCATGGAGCGCCTGCAAAACCAATGAGCGGCACTCGGCCAGCCAGTTCGCGCTTGGTGATGCGCAGGGCTTCGAAAACGTATTCGAGCGATTGGGCGGCTTCCGAGCCTGAGCGAAGCGCTGTTACATCTGCTTGATTTTCAATTGTTTTTGGAAAACGAGGACCTTTGGCTTCGATCATTTCGTAGTCCAGTCCCATGGCTTCCGGCACGACCAGAATATCGGAAAAAACGATGGCTGCGTCCACACCCAACTCGTCCACAGGTTGAAGTGTGGCCTCCGCAGCAGCTTCTGGAGTTTTTACAAAAGCTTTAAAATCAGGGAACCGCTGGCGAAGCGCCCGGTATTGTGGTAAAATGCGCCCGGCCTGACGCATGAGCCAAACGGGTGGGCGTTCGGTTGTTTCGCCCATTGCGGCGCGAAGAAATAGGTGGTTTGCCATTTTTTTGAAAAATTGAAGCGCAAAAGTAGCTTAGGGCGGGGCAGGTCTGGGAAAATGAGCGGTATTTGTGACGGGAAAGTGACTGGTTGAGACTTCGCCTAAATGCTAGTCGGAAATTGAGTAGCATTTAGTACGTTTGCTGCGTCTTTCCTAAACCCCTTAGTTTTAGACCCTGCCCGCCCTGAATGCATCCTGTAAATTTTAATTCGGAGTACCCATGAAACAAAAAAACGACTACTCTCTGGCCGAAGCCATGCAGGCGATGATCAAAGAATACCGCCTCGGTTCGCAGCTCAATGAGATGCGGGTGAAGTCTTTATGGGCATCGCTCATGGGTAAGACCATCAATACTTACACGTCGCAGATTACAGTGCGCAAAGGGGTGCTCTATATCAGCATCCTTTCGGCGCCCCTCAAACACGAACTTTCTTACGCTAAAGATAAAATAAGGGATTTGATGAATGCGGAATTAGGGGAAGACTTTATTAAAGATGTGGTAATCAGATAATTATGCCCCAATCAATCTCCCTCTTTTGGTTTCGCCGTGATCTCCGATTAGACGATAATGCAGGTCTTTATCACGCCTTGAAGGGACTCGCCGGGCTGGCGCGAGGTTCCACCTTGTGTCCTGTCCTCCCAATTTTCATTTTTGATCGCGAAATCCTCGATGAATTAGAGGATAAAAAAGATGCCAGGGTGGAGTTCATCCACCAGGCGGTGTCCGATTTGAAAAACCGCCTCGAAGAATTGGGCAGCACCCTGCTGATTCGCTACGGCAAACCCCAGGAAATTTGGCCACCATTGCTGCAAGAATTCAATATTGCTGCCGTCTACACCAATCGCGATTTTGAGCCGTATGCCCTGGAGCGGGACCAGGCTGTTCAACAACTGCTTTCAAGCAAAAACATCCCCTTCCACATCTACAAAGACCATGTGATTTTTGAAAAAGACGAGGTTTTAAAAGGGGATGGCACACCCTATACGGTGTTTACCCCGTACAGCAGACGCTGGCTCGAAAAACTACAAACCCAGTGGCGTACCATCCCGAGTGATGACGGCGAGCCCCAGCGCGTTTCGTATTACCTGACATCTTATCCGACAGAGAAATATTTTGCTGGTTTTCTGAAAATCAATGATTTGTCTGGGGACAATTTGACAACTTTTAAAAAGTTGTCAAATTGTTATACACTCAATGACCTCGGCTTTGAGCCTTCAGGCATCGAATTCCCGCCCACCAGCGTGGCCCGAAGCACTATTCGCAATTACGACAAAACCCGCGATATTCCCAGCCTGGCAGGCACCTCGCGGCTTGGGGTGCATTTCCGATTTGGAACCATCAGCATTCGTGAAAAAGCCCGCCTTGCACAGGGGCTAAATGCCACCTATTTGAACGAACTCATCTGGCGGGATTTTTACAGTCAGATTTTGGGCAATTTTCCCCATGTGGTCGGCAATCCCTTTCGTCCGCAATACGACCGGGTGGAATGGCGCGATGCGCCGGAAGATTTTGAAAAATGGAAAAACGGTCTGACAGGGTATCCAATCGTGGATGCCGGGATGCGCGAACTAAACGCTACCGGCTATATGCACAATCGGGTTCGTATGATCGTCGCCAGTTTCTTTTCCAAACATTTGCTGCTCGATTGGCGGCTCGGAGAAGCTTATTTTGCTCAAAAATTGCTGGATTATGACCTTGCCAGCAATTCCGGGGGCTGGCAATGGGCGGCTGGTTGTGGCACGGATGCCGCGCCTTACTTCCGGATTTTCAACCCTTCCGAACAGACCAAAAAATTTGACCCTGAATACAAATATATCAAAAAATGGGTGCCAGAGTTTGGCACACCGAGCTACCCCAAACCAATGGTAGAGCACACGTTTGCACGGGAACGGTGTTTGAGAACCTATAAAGCGGCGCTTCAATAGCAGGACTCCTTCAAGTCGCTCAACCTTTCCAATCTGGCCATCTCCCCGGCGTAGCGGGTGCTCCACCTTGCTCCAATTCCTGCTCAAGGGTCCCAATCACCCGGTCAATGGCTTTGAGGGCTTCCAAAGCTGGACCGAATTGTTTGGCAGCGATGCGGTAGTTTTCTTCGAAAGTTTGCGTGGGCGCGCTGGTGGTGTTCCACATACTGTATAAAAGCAGTCCCACCCGACCATTGATGGAAGGGGCTGTTTCAAACTCCCGGCGAGCGCGGGTAGGGTCGCCGTTGAGTTGCAAGCTCACGGTGCTGAGACGAGCTTTCAATTCGTAGCTTTTTTTCAACAAATCCTGGGAGGGCGCGGGCATATCCTGAAGAGCCGTCTGGATATGGCCTAGTCTTGTATTCAGTTCATTATGAATGATGCTGGCCGCACTGACGGCCTTGCGCAGGCGACTCACTTTTTTGCAAAATTCCAGATAGGCCATTTTATCCGTGGCCGGCAGCGTTGCGTTGTTCAGCGACTGTACAGTAAACGAAATCGGGCCGGCAATTGGTCTGAGCACTCCATCTTCAAATTGCTGAAGGCTGACACTATATTGCCCCGGCAATGCTAAATGCCCTTTTTCTGAGTCGCCAAAAAGTTGGTCGGGCGCGGGGGTGAATCGTCCAGTCACGGGCGCCGGGGTGTTGTACCTGAAATCCCAGACTATTCTTTTCAGACCCTTGGTGGACTCGGTTTTGAGGTGTCGAACCACCTCCCCGGAAGCATCGGTGACGGTGAACAGCAGATAGGGTTCGGGCTGTTCGTCCTCTTTTCGCAGAGCTTCAATGTCAGGATATTGCACCGTTTCCTTCTTTTCAAATAAGGACTTTTCGGCTTCCTGGCGCTTGGTTTTGAGTGTTTTCAGGTCGTCTTTGAGCCAATACGTAAACACGGCTCCCAGGGGCGGGTTGGCTGCTGCATAATAGCTACTGCCCAAATGCCCCTTGTCGCGCAAGCCCAAGGGAAGATTGGGGATGAACAGCCAGGCATCTTTGACCGGGAAAACATCGGCGGTTTTTTCAAAGGCATCGGCTTTGAGGTTGCGCAGTGGGCTGTAGTCGTCGAGGACATAAAACCCGCGACCAAATGTTCCCAGCACGAGATCGTTTTCCCGACGCTGGATTTCAATATCGCGCACGGCAATCGTGGGCAAACCAGATTTGAGTTGAACCCAGTTCTCGCCACCATCCGGACTGAAAAACACGCCGAACTCGGTGCCACAGAACAGTAAATTGCGATCTACATGGTCCTCTGCAATGGTATACACACTGCCACGCTCGGGCAAGCTCGCCGCGATGGATTTCCAGGTTTTACCGCTGTCCGTCGTTTTTAGTAAATAGGGCTTGAAGTCGCCGTAACGGTGGTGGTTGAAACACACATAAGCCGTGTTTTTGTCGAACTGTGAGGCAATGACCTGGTGGACGTAGGAGCGCTCAGGCACACCGGGCAATTTGTCCATTTTATCCCAGTTGGTGCCGCCATCCCGGGTTGCCCAGAGCAATCCGTCGTCGGTGCCCACCCAGAGAAGATTCTGGTCAAGGCTGCTTTCGGCGATGCTGGTGGTTTGCCCAAAAATATCGGTAGAGCCGTTTTTTGCAATGGCATCCACGCTCCAAACCTTGCCCATGATCTCGAATTTATTGCGGTCTTCCCCACGCGAAAGGTCAGGGCTGATGGTTTTCCAGGAGCTGCCCCGATCGTCTGTGCGGAACACCTTGTTGGCCCCGATATAAAGCCGGGTCGGGAGGTGACTGGAAATGGTCAGCGGGGCGTCCCAGTTCCAGCGCAAGCCTGGTTCATTTTCGCCGGGTTGTGGCTGGATGGGCAGATATTCTCCACTTTTGCGGTCGAAACGCACGAGTCCACCGTATTGACTTTGGGCGTAAATAATATCCGGATTGGTAGGGTCTACCTGCGTTTCGAAGCCGTCACCGGTGCTGGTGACATACCAATCGGAGTTTGGGATGCCGTTGGCGCTGGTGCTTCGGCTGGGGCCGCCCAGACTCAGGTTGTCTTGTGTGCCGCCGTGGATGTGGTAGAAGGGCAGCGCGTTGTCGGTAGAAACCTTGTAAAACTGCGTGACGGGAAGGTTGTGTTTGAACTCCCAGGTTTTGGTAAAATCCCAGGTTTCATAGATGCCGCCGTCGCAACCCACCCGCAGGTGTTCGGTGTTGTTGGGGTCAATCCAAATGCAGTGATTATCAATGTGTTTGTTTAGTTCGCTGAGGTTGCGCACCGTTTTGCCGCCGTCGTCGCTGACCTTGTAATAGGTGTCGGTGATGAAAATGCGGTCGGGGTTTTTCGGATCGCAATCGAGTTCTTGATAATAATTGCCGCTGGTATAGGTATCGCTCATCTTGGTCCAACTGGCGCCCCGGTCCGTGGAGCGATAAATGCCGCCTTTTTTGTCGCTGGCTTCTATAACGGCGTAGACATAATCGGGATTTGCGGGCGACACATTGATCCCAATGCGTCCCACATCTCCGGAAGGCAATCCGCCTTCGAGTTTTTTCCAGGTAGCGCCACCGTCCGTGGATTTAAAAAGCGCCGATTCGGGTCCGCCTCCGATGTAAGTAAACACCTTGCGCTGGCGCTGGTGGAAGGCCGCGTACAACACCTTGGAGTCGCGTGGATCCATGATCAGGTTGTTACAACCGGTGTAATCGCTGACAGATTTGACGCAGGTCCAGGTCTCTCCCCCGTCGGTGGATTTGTACACACCGCGTTCGCCCCCATCGCTCCAAACCGGTCCATAGGCAGCCACATACACTGTGTTAGGATTACCAGGATCCACGACGATATTGGCGATGTGCTCCGAGCTTTTTAAGCCCTTGTTTTTCCAGGTTTTGCCGCCGTCTTCGCTTTTATACACCCCGTCGCCATAAGCCACCGAGCGCTGGTTGTTGTTTTCGCCGCTGCCTACCCATACCACGTTGGGATTGCTCGGATCGAGCGACACGCAGCCGATGGAATAAGAGCTTTGGGCATCGAAGACGGGCGTATAAGTGGTCCCGGCGTTTACGGTTTTCCAAACGCCCCCGGAGGCTACCGCCACATAGTATTCCGCCTGATTGCGCGGGTTGACGGCGAAGTCGCTGATGCGGCCAGAAGTAACCGCCGGGCCCAGACTGCGGAATTTTAAACCGTTATAGGTGGCGGGGTTAAGCAAGGTCGGTTTTTCAGGTTTTTTGTCTTTGGACTCGTCCTTTTTTTGGGAAAAAAGTGGGGAGAAGCTCAGGAAAAGGCAAAGGAATAGGAAAGGGTATCGCATCGAAAGGTGTGGTTTCTGAACAATAGGGGGCAATGTTACAGCATCTTTTTGTTTTACGATGTCTTGAAGCCTTCCTAATTTCCATTGGGTACCATTTCCAATTTAATCCCTGATCCCCCCTCTAATATCTGCGGCAAAGTCATTAGAGAAAATAGACGTTCCCAGGTGCTCATTATTTTGTTGCGTGGGCGTGACTGCCATACCGCCGCGTTTAGCGGTCGGTCGGTAGCCACGCAGATTTGGAAGCTTTTTATTACCTTTTTAAAACCATTTTTCGTGTTTTGGTATATTTTGGTGTTATAATCGTATAAAAATATACACCATCACCTCCTTCCTTTGGAGACCATAAGAATTGATGATATCCATTACTAAGCCGTTCATCTATCAAAAGTTCTGATTGTCCCAACTGATTATGCACAATCAGTTTTACAGATGTTAATTCTGGTAATTTGAATCCGATAGTAGTTTCGGATGTAAAAGGATTAGGAATATTTTGATATAGCTCATATCCATCATTTGCTTGTTCATTGGTACCCACAATTACTGATGTACAAGCATCTGGCTCAGTAGGAATGTCTTCTACATTTCCAGCATAATCTTCCGCTACTGTATAGAAGCAATAGGTATTGCCAACTACCCCTTTAAACTGTGTTTCTTCTAGTGCGGCATTTCCTTGTGTCCATAAAGCATAATTTGAGCCATTAATAGAATAGAATAAATTAAAGATTGCAATACCCGCGTTACTATCATTTCCAGTCCACTTAACGTTAAAAATAGTATCCGTTTGCGGTCCAGTAAACTGCAAAACCTCACTTGTGGGTTGAATAATATCCACTGTGTTCGTAAACACAGGAGTTACGATTGGTAAGTTATAGTCAAAAATAATAGAAGCACTGTTCTTGATTTGGGTCAGGTGAGGCAAATCAGCCTTAGGGGATATGGAGAATTTTACATACCCTTCTCCTTCTGGCGATGACACATTTGGAGGAAGGAATCCTAAGTCTATATCCTCAGTTAAATCATAAGTTATTGGATCAAAAGTCCTGAAACTCCACCTAATAACACCAGTCAAATGATCTATGACTCCTTTGACTCTTAAAATAGCATTTTTTGCTGGATTTAAGTTAATATCCACAACAAATGAAGTGTCTTTTATTGGGTAAGTAAATAGGAAAGTCGAATCACCAAAATTAAATCCAATAAATTCTACGGTACTAATCTCAAAAACGGAAGCGTCTAAGGTATCAGTTATAAAAACTTCATTAGCTGGTGCTGTTGCAGAGTCCGCGTTTTCAAAAAATATAGTGTAAATTATTTGATTGTCTGTTCTAATGTAATTTTCTTCAGTTGCTCCACTTAATCCTATCTTTTCATTTGGATCGAGTGAATTTGTCGCTCTAACAGGGAATAATTTCGCAATATCTCTTCCACATTCTATACAATCTGATGCTAATGATATTGCGCCAAGTCCATTATTAATAGCATTGGCTATTTTTTCTATCTTTCCTAAAGCACCTGCTCCGGCGCAACCCAATACGATATCTTTGGTTGCATTTAGAACACTACCAATGGCTTTATAGTTAACCCCATTAACCTCTTCCGTTTCATAGGCTGCTATTCCAGCCTGTATAATTGCTGCAGGGCAACCTGCTACAGGAAAAACTCCTGCTACATCTAACACACACTTTATACATGAGGGTACACTCGGGGGGTCTCGGTAAAGCACTCCTCCATCAATTAAATCTTGTACAGCTAACCAAGGCTGACTTGTTGTTGTTTTGATAGTATCATTAAAAATTTCAGATGCTTTAAGGAGAAGATCAATATACCTAACTTCGCTTGGTTTAATTGCAGGTATAAGATACACCCCAATTAATAGAGTGTCATTGGAGACCCCAGTTGCCAACTTCATAAAGCCATTTTTAAGCAAAGTATCTATTTGAGGAATAGAATCGCTACTAATTAAATTTGTTACAATAGGATTAAATTTTGAATTTATGCTAATATATACAGGAACACCAAATGCAGTTTGATTACTTAGGTTTTTGACTCCTATACGAATTTTAGTTGGTCGATTTACGAGTATTCTATTTCGACTCTCTACAAATGATTCAAATTTAATTGATTTATTTTCTTCAATAGTCAAGGCGTTCGTCAAAATATCGTTTAAAAATAATCCTTGTACCAAAATGTCCCATTTGCCAATTGCGATATTATTAAATGTAAAAAAGACCTTGATTAAGGTTTCATCTATGAAAATGATCGTATCAGCGACAATATTGCTTTGACCTGATTTGGTAAGTTGAACTATATCATCGGGATGAAATCCAGCACCTTTGATAAAACCAATATAGGTATTGGTTCTTCCTGATTTTTCCGGTGATAAGGAGGTTAAGCCCTTAATCAATACATTTTTGCAGATACTTCCTTTGCTATTCGGATCACAATCAGATGGTTCTAAACAAACTTTATATAAGTTTGGTGTAGTAAATACATGTTCAGGGTTTATTTTAGTGCTTTGAACGCCATCTCCGAACTTCCAGATAAACGATTTAACATCCGGGGTTAAATTAGTAAAAGCAGCCCTATTCCCGCTGAGGTCAAATATGAAGTTGGTTGAGGGAGGACTAGGATTTGAAAGTAATACGTTCCCTTTTTGAGGATTATCTTTTTTATCATATATTTTTAGATAGTTTTTTGTATTGCCAAAAGTTAATATGCTATCATATACAGAATACACCCACCAATTGTTAGCAGCAGTCACATCGGAAGGACTTAGGTTTTCAATGTCAAAAATTGTATTGTTAATAAAGTTGCACATGCTGACATTGACGCTTCCCTGATTAATTTTAATGCCACTTTTATTACTACAAAATTGGCAACTGTCAAACTGTAACGGTTGACTTTGGTTGTTACCATTGTTATTTATTGCAACTTTATTATCAATGAAAATACAATTTGATATATTTTGATCGACATTTCCTGAATAATTTAATGCTGTCTCACAATTCGAAAAGGTAATATTTTTAACAGTTGGACTACTTCCAGTTATTTCGAGGCTAGCATCATTTGAATTAATTGAGGTATATCCGCCAAACCTGAATAAACAGTTGAAAAAAGTACTACCTATGCTAGTAGTATTTATCCTAATCCCCCCCCAGTCACCCATTGTTGGGACGCTTGCACTGCCGTCACTATTGCTGTCACCACCATATGTATCATCCTCAACATCCGTAAATATAATGGGCTCTGTTGGTGTACCCTGTGCCATCAAGGTGCCGCTAACTTCAAACATATTGGTAGAAGAGGAGCCTTTGTGTTTAACAACTACTCCGGGCTCTATGTTTAGGGTCACTCCCTGCCCCAATGTTACCGGATTGTAACCGTAAGTAGCATAAGGAATATTTACAATGCCTGCGATATTTTGTTTGGATAAGGTGTAGGTGGCAGCCGTCGTGTAAGCCAATGCCATTATTCCGATTCCATTCATGCTGTTGTTGGTCATTGTCAGGTCTGTGAAAACAGGATTTGCATAGAGCGCAACAGCGATGGGCACTTCTTCATTTTCGGTGAAAGCAGTTGAACTGACCGAAACATTACCAGTCGAAGATATAGCCAAACCGACTTCACATTTAAAAAAGGAGCAGTTGTTGACAGTGACATTATTGCCGGTTATCTGCAAAGCACCATAGGGGCTTACGCCTGCTGACAGGTATCCACCGAAGCGAAAAAGGCAGTTGGCAAAAGAACTGGCGTTGCTACTACTTGCGTTTATCTTAACACCTCCCCAATCCCCGAAAGTTGGGCTGGTGGCACTGCCGTCATTATTGCTGTCACCGCCATATGTATCATCTTCAATATCCGTAAATACAATGGGCTCCGTTGGTGTGCCATTAGCAATAACTGTCCCATTTGCCTGGAGCATGTTTTGCGAACCGGAAAGCTCACATTTAACCACACAACCCGGTAAAATAGTCAGTGTAATTCCGGTGCTAATTATGGAACTAGTTTTAACAATATAGGGGCTGCCAGAGGGTGCCCATGTGGTATTCTGAGTAATATTCCCAGTAATTATAGTTTGCGTTTTTGCGCTTAGAGCGAAAAAAAAGAGGCAAGAAAATAAGTAAAAATGCTTCATAATTATTTTTTGTTTATTGTTAATTCCATCCATGGCTTCACGCAATTCCCCCTACATAGCGACTATTGCATAAAGACCCACTTTGTCAACCCCCAATCCCCAAACGTGAGTTGCGTGAATTTAAAGCCACCTGAATCCCGCAACAACCTACCAGAAAAAAAGAGTGAGACTTTTGATTCATTCAGCCGATTTGAAAAGTAAAAGTAAAATGCATTCTCAATTCACCCAATGATCGAACGATATTTTAAGTTTTTTCCAACTTTGGTAAAGAGGGTCCTTCAGGGGGGCCATCACAAGCAAGATAGACACCCACCTTACTCCGGCTTCTTAAACGCCGGATTCGTCAAAAACTCTGGCTCGGACAATGTTTTCAAAAACGCAATGATGTCCGACATGTCCTGG